>Ga0335394_10000713_pt1 | contig 36242 bp, 26 predicted proteins | sample MAT03_FD_205741 | JGI IMG/M metagenome (GOLD analysis project Ga0335394, IMG submission 205741) | Freshwater microbial communities from Lake Fryxell liftoff mats and glacier meltwater in Antarctica - MAT-03 (spades assembly) (version 2) ...
CCTTGCCATACAATCGCTCTTTTAGCGCTGATTTCTTTTATTTTAACATATTCCTTGGAGATATTTTTTATTTCATTATCGGTAAATCTGGAGCTTTTTGGGAGATGATTTGTAAAAACATTCACTGATTGATCAATTGCTTTTAACATTAAAGGATCAAATTTGGCTAACTCAGCCAAAAAAAACATGTTTATTTTGGCTATGGATTCATGGTCATTCGGATCAAGTAACACTACATCTTCGGTCAAACATCTATAAACAGTACTTAATTTTGCATCGACTTGATCTTCTGTATACGGCTTACAGCTTGTATGAGCTAACTCTAAATGATTCATGATATATCCCATCAAAATTTTAATATAAGTTTTTGTTATTGACCTTATTATGGCAAAATTAAAACAATATATTATTAAGCTTATGTTTAATTATTATTAAGATGTTTTAGTCTAAACTCGCCCAGGATTTTTAAAGTAGAGCGAGATAGTTTTAAGCTGACCCATAATGGGAAATAATCATTTTTTTTACTAGCACAGAGCCCACAAAGAACAGAGAGATTTTTAGTTAAAAACAAAATCTCTATGTTTTCTTTGGGCTCTGTGGTAGTAAAAAATTTAAATTACTGTTAAATACAATTTGTTATTTAGGAGGTTAAGGAGAGGAGGAGAGAAAAGATGGGTAAATTAGTCTCAAAAAGTGTACAGACTTTATTTAATTTTTTTAGTCTATTTTTACTTGTATTAATTAAGCTTGCTAAGTTAAACTCTTGCCATTATACCGTGGCATATAACTGTTAAAATACCAGATGGTATTTTAAGTATCTGCAAATACCTTGCATCATATAATTTGGAGTTTGTTTTTTGGACAAGAAAATTGACAACGAAATTGACAATCACGAAGAGGCTGTCGTTGGAAATCTTATGGATTCCAAAACAAACCACTTAGATGATGAACTTAACGAAAAATTAGAAGATGCTTTCTATAAGCAAACTTATCAAATCATACTGCATGATGTTGCAAAAATTGCAAGCGAATATGATCCGATCGATTTGGCCTATGCAGTAACTCGTCTACCCCCTAATTCTCGCATTGTCGTGTATGAAAATCTACCAGATTTCAATGCCAAAATTATTTTCATGATTAACACTGGGAACAAAACAAGATCTGCAATTTTTCGTCAAATAAGCGATAATGAAATCAAATTATTAGTTGAGCATATGCCGCCTGATGAGGCCGTTTTTGTGCTTGATGATTTATCCGATAGACGCCTAAAACGTGTTTTAGATTTACTGGACATTAAAAAATCATCTAGAATACGCGAATTGTTAAAGCATGATAGGCATAGTGCAGGGCGTATGATGACAAATGAATTTTTTGCATTTGATCTACATACAACTATCGGTGAAGTAGCTGTTAAAATTCGCGATAATCCAGGGATTGATTTAACGCGCCGGATTTTTGTCTTAAATGACGACAGCGAACTTGTGGGATATGTACCTGGCAGAGTTTTGATTGTGAATCAAGATTATGTCCCTATACGGCAAGTTATGCAAGCAATTCAGCATCAAGTGACAGTAGATGCCTCCCGCGATGAAGTAGTCGATATTGTCGAGCGTTATAAAACGCCAGGTCTTCCTGTTGTAGATAAGGATAATCATCTTATCGGCGTGATTACATACGAAGATGTCGTTGAAGCTCTAAATGATATTGCAGATGAAACAATTGCAACAATTGGTGGTACATCTGAGGAGGTTGGCGAATATGAGCCTGTATTTAAACGTTTTGTACTCCGTGCACCGTGGCTTTTAGTAACGCTTTGCGCAGGTCTTGTGACAGCCACTGCGATGTCACACTTTAATGGTAAGCTTTGGTTTGCTGTTGTACCGTTTTTTGTGCCCTTAATTACGGGAATGTCAGGTAATGTCGGGATTCAGTGTAGTACTATTCTTGTTCGAGGAATGTCGACAGGTCAACTCTCTTCAGGATCAAAAGGTGTTGCCATTCGAAAAGAGCTTGGAATGGGATTATTGATAGGCCTTACCTTTGGGGTTTTATGCGGAAGCGTTATATATCTTTTAAGTCTTTTTAATATGACTCAAAGTACAGGAAACCCATTATTACTTGGCGTTACTGTTTTTGGTGGCGTGCTTGGCGCCTGCGTAACAGCCTCGATGCTTGGCACTTTATCTCCGTTTTTCTTTGTGCGTTACCGTATTGACCCGGCTGTAGCCTCTGGCCCTATTGTGACAGCTTTTAATGATCTTTTATCAACACTCATGTTTTTCTTTGTAGCCTATGTCGTAAATCTCTTATTTAGCATGTGAGGTCTATTATAAATAAGTTTTTCAAATTATTAGCGTTAAACTTGGCTGTGCGAAAAAGAAATCTTGTTGAATTTGTGAAGGTCATTTTTAAATTTTATAGAAAATTTTTATTTATGAAAATTGATCTATCACTTTTAATTCTCTATTTTTTTTCCAATCCGTTTAAAATTAGTAAGCATTATCTCATGAAAATTGGAGAAAAAGAGATTTATGCCTATGGTGAGACTCCACTTACAACCATGCAAAAAATTGCCATAAAATGTCAAATTAAGAGTAGCGACACAGTTTTTGAGCTAGGATCAGGAAGAGGTAGATGCTGTTTTTGGCTTAAATCATTTATCGGATGCGATGTAGTTGGGATAGAATTTGTGCCGGATTTTGTAGTACGCGCAAATAAAGTTAAAGGCTGGTTTAATCTTCAAGGGATTGAATTTCGAAAAGAAGATATGCTTAAATCAAATTTTAACGGAGCTACCATTCTCTATTTGTATGGGACATGCTACGATACTGTATTTATTAAACAAATCATAGAAATAATCAAGACCCTTCCAAAAGGGACAAAAATTATCTCGGTCAGCTACTTATTAAGCTCTTTTACTGATGAGAGCCTCTTTACTCAGTTGAAAACATTTCAAGCTGATTTTACTTGGGGTAGGGCTGATGTCTATTTGCAAATCTTAAAATAAATAATAGACAAATTTTGAAAAACGAGTTATTGATTATCTTTTAATTAATTAGAGATAAGCTTATGTGTTTTTCAGAAGCTGCAAGTTTTACAGCAGCTGCCGTTTTGACCTTGCAAGGGCTAGCAGCAGTCCGTTTAGTTAGGCAATATAAACCATTTCTCTTAATAGCTTGTATTCCGCTTTTTTTTGCTATTCAACAATTTTCTGAAGGGCTGATCTGGCATTACTTTAATCAAGGGTTTGCAATTGATGGATTTGCCATGATTGCAGCTTATATCTTTTTAACTTTAGCATACCTTGTCTGGCCTATTGTGATCCCTTTGTCACTTTATTTGTCTGAATCAAATATTTTTAGAAAAAGGCTGCTTGGACTATTTATACTTGGAGCCGTTGTTTGGGGGCTTTATCTTCTTTCATTGACCCCTGAACTTACCCTTTCGGTGACAAATTCTGAAAATGGCATCTTATATGCTGTAAATTATTTTTCAGTAAGCTCATCGCTACTTTTGAAATGGATTTATCTTGGGTTAGTGATTATCCCGATTTTTATATCTAGTCTTCGCTATATCTGGTTTTTTGGATTAGTCACTCTTTTGTCTGCTCTTATTACTTATTATTTATATGAAACAACATTTACCTCAGTTTGGTGCTTTTTTGGGGCGCTCTTAAGCTTAATCATCTATAAAATATTGAAAATTAATTTAGCAGAAAGAACCAATTATTTCAGATCATAATTTTCATCTGTAAAACGGATCTCGTCAGCAATACCTGCTTCCTTATCTTTTAGATAATCATCGTAAAATTCATATTTACTTGGATGTTCTTCGTTGTATTCACGAACTAATTGGCATTTTTTACAAATCCCTGAATCAGCTGCATAACTTAGTCCGTTTAATGTAATAAATAGTGCAAATAGGGATAAACTTAAAATTTTCATAAAATCTCCTTAATTAAATCTTAACCAAACAATAACATATTTAATAATTTAATTCAACTAATAATTACTAATATTTCTTATGTAACGGCTTTAGCTTGGCGTTCTTTGCAGCGTAGGCTTTAGAGCTAATTCGGTAATTCGAAAAAAGTTGAGTTTTGAGAGATTTTTTAATTGAATTCAAAAAACATAAAAACGTTAAATGCCTTTGTATTAACTTTTTATGTTTTTCTGAATGCAGTTGAAAAAGATCCAAAAGACCGCCTTTTCGAATTACCGAATTAGCTCTTTAGCTTGGCGTTCGTTTTTAAGGGATTTATCCCTCAAGTGTTATGTAATCAATCTCTTCCTATAAAAAAACTACAAAACGGGTAATCTTCAGACTTATCAACTAATTTAGCCCTAACAGGATTTTCTTTAATACATATCCATTTATCTCGAAGGTCTAGGCCATTACGCACTAAATGATCAAAATTTTCAGTCAGCCAAAATTTATCTGTGCGATTAACCATTTTGTTTAATCCATTTGCTGTTGAACCTTTTATATTTTTCATTATCATACTCAACCCATTTTCTCCAAAAGGCTTTATAAGAAGATGCAAATGATCGGGCATCACAACAAAAGCTTGCAAGTCGTAAATTGTTTTATTATCTCGAAGAAGGCGGGAAATTACAAATGAGGCTAAATTGGCACCTAAAAATGGTTTATTTATTTCAGTGCGAACGCAAATAGTTATAAAATATGTTTAACCCTTTAATCCCCAATGAGGAAGGTTTCTTCTATGGGTTTTAGTTGAGATCCAATCATGACCATCAAATTCGCGTACTTTAGGAAGAATATTTGACGTTTTTAAGATGGTCCACATATATTTTTACCTTTTTTTTAAATGAGAGTATTTATATATATTTATTTGATTAAAGAAAATAAATTTTTTTATAAGAGAAAGTTTGTTAAAAAACACTGGAGGGATAAATCCCTTAAAAACGAACGCAGGCTAAAGCCTACGCTACAAAGGACGCCAAGCTAAAGCCTACGCTACAAAGGACGCCAAGCTAAAGCCTACGCTACAAAGGACGCCAAGCTAAAGCCTACGCTACAAAGGACGCCAAGCTAAAGCCTACGCTACAAAAAACGCCAAGCTAAAGCCTACGCTACAAAAAACGCCAAGCTAAAGCCTACGCTACAAAGGACGCCAAGCTAAAGCCTAAGCTACAAAGGCCGCCAAGCTACAAAGGGCGCTAAGCTACAAAGGACGCCAAGCTAAAGCCTACGCTAGATATTTTAAATGATGGATGGAATATGAATGTTGGAAATAGCCCAAACATAGAGGCTCTTAGAGAAGTTTTTGATTTCAATAATGAAAGTCAAATTGATAGGTTAGATCAAAAGATTTATAAGGCCTTAAGGAAGAGTTTTAAAACTTTGAGAGATCTCTTTTTATTTCCAAAACGTTTTATTGGTGGAAAAGATTTTTCATTAGTAGGTGCGGCTTTACGATTGCCAAAAGCTATTCTTATATCCATGATTTTTAAAGATAAATGCTTTGAAAGTAGCCTTTTTGGAACAGGTTATCATAGATATCGAGAAAAAGTATTAACACCTTTAGAGAGTTTACAATTTGTAAAATATGCAGCAGCTGCCGGGACACAGCATCATTTAGATGAATTGTGGATAAAGCCTGTAAATCTTAAACTCTATAGTACTAAAGATGCAAATTTTAATATTACCCCTATAAAGGGAAATATTCAGACAACTGAAAAGTGCTTTTATGATGAAACTACAGGCCTTAAAGTCACAATTTCATTCAGCAACAATGAGGTTATTGTGGGTTTTGGAGCTCTTCAGTGTTTTAGACATCTTTATAATCACCTTCCTGCCATAGAAAAACAATTAAAGACAGAAGCTATTGAGAAGATTCAAAATGATGCAATTGTTAAAAATATGATGGGATTAAAACCATTGTATTATGAGCAAGCAGATGCTCTTTTTCAGCTTATAAAAAATCATTCTGATTTTAAAAATAAAAAAATTTCATTAGTCGGGCAGTCACTCGGAGGATCAATTGCAGAATATGTTGCCATCAAAAATCAGCATCATGCAATATGTTTTAACAGCGTTCCAATTGGTGCAGGAATACAAGAAGATCTTGGGGATTATCTTTTAAGCCGTGCAGATGAGTTTGTGACTCATGTTTCTGTAGCTACAGATTATGTTAGCGATAACAAAATAGTTGCAATTTTTGATCGAGCATTGACACTTCTTGGGATCCGTACACCCGGTAACTTTGGAAGGCGTTTTCATATTCCTGCAGCTTTTACCGATGCATCATCCATTCATGCGTATGTCATTAGAAATTTATTAGCACATTTAGGATATGCTAAAAATAATAAATTCGATGTCTTAACACCCGCTGAAATGGCAATTGTGACACATGCCAATCCATCAAATTTTGTCCTTTAAATTGTAGCTTGAAGGTTAGCCCAATGTCATTAACTTAAGAGATATGTAATTAATAATCAATCACATATCTCTTAAGTTAATGACATTGGGCTAACCCTCAAGCTACATATTTTCTAGCAATTAGATTTTTCGATTAACGAGAGATACGCTAAGGTTTTTAAGCACGGTAGTGTCAAAAGGTAGGCTTTTAAGAGAATCCAAAGCTTGGTTTGTCACAGATTCGGCAAGTTTTTTTGATCCATCAATTCCAAGAAGCGAAACATATGTTGTTTTGTCGTTGATTAAATCGGTAGCAACTTCCCGCCCATGCTTTTCCTTACTTGCCGTAACATCTAAGATATCATCGACAATTTGGAAAGCAAGACCAATTTGTAGCCCGAATTGTTTTAAAAGCTCTTGCTCTGACTTTTCAGCCCCACCAATAATTGCACCAAATTCCAAGGCTGCAGCAATGAGCATTCCTGTTTTCTTGATATGAATATCTTGTAACGTTACTAAATCTATTTCTTTATTTTCAAACGAGATATCCATGACTTGTCCTCCAATCATCCCATCACCGCCACTAGCTTTTGAGAGGCAAAGAATGAGTGCTAGTTTTTGTTTATCGGTTAAATTCGCTTTCGCCAAGACTTCAAAAGCATAAGTTAATAGGTAGTCGCCGGCAAGAACTGCAACACCTTCTTGAAAAGCTTTATGAAGAGATGGTTTGCCACGTCGAAAATCATCGTCATCCATACAGGGTAGGTCATCGTGAATGAGTGAATAAGTGTGGATGAGTTCAAGAGTACAACTAGGGATAAGAGCATCTTGAATATGACTTCCAAACATTTCAGCAGTTACTATTGCAAGAAGGGGACGAAGACGTTTTCCACCTTGAAGAGTCGAATATCTTGCAGCCATAAAAATTTCATCATGGGTAGATCCTTTTAAGGGAATAAGCTCATCAAGGCTCTTTTCTATTTGCTCGCAAACATCTGAAATATAAGTGGTTTCAATCATTTAAGTTTAAACACCAACTTCAGCAGTTTCATCTATTACATCAACAGCATATACAGGGTTTTGCCCTATGCTAATGTAGTCGAATCCTTTTTTTGCGATCTCTTCTGGATGATATTGATTTCGTCCGTCAAAAAAGGCATAACCTTTCATAAGTGTTTTAAGTGTCGGAAAATCTAAAAAGCGAAATTGCTTCCATTCAGTCATTAAAACAATAGCATCAGCATGTTTTGCAGCTTCAACTTCAGTTGAGGCAAAGTGAATGTTTGGTGAAAAGGGGATCATTTTTTTAGCGTTATCCATAGCTACAGGATCATACACCTTAAGTATGGCACCAGCAGATTGAAGCTGTTCAATTAATACAAGTGATGGAGCCTCCCTCATATCATCGGTATCTGGTTTGAAAGCAAGACCGAGAATTGCGATAATTCTGCCTTCTATTTGGCCATTAAAATAATCTAAAATTTTATTGCCAAGAAGGCTTTTTTGACGTGTATTGATTATTTCTACAGCATTAATAATCGGCATTTCGTAATTAAGAGCCTCTGCTTGCATGCGTAGAGCCCTCACATCTTTTGGAAGACAAGAGCCACCAAACCCAGGACCAGCATATAAAAACTGATAACCAATTCGCTTATCTGATCCGATCCCTTTACGTACCTTGTTAATATCAGCGCCATTTCGCTCACAGAGTCCTGAAAGCTCATTCATAAAGGAAATGCGAGTCGCAAGCATCGCATTTGCTGCATATTTAGTAAGTTCAGCAGAGGCCACATCCATGATAATGAGTCTTTCATGGCATAACATAAAAGGACTATAAATTTCTTGCATATGAGCTATTGCTCTTCTGTTATTTACACCGATAATGACTCTATCAGGTTTCATAAAATCATTAACAGCATTCCCTTCTTTTAAAAATTCAGGGTTTGAAATGACATCAAATTCAAAATCAACCCCTCTTTTTTCAAGAGTTTCTTTGATAATGGAATGTACTAAATTAGCTGTTCCGACAGGGACTGTTGATTTGTTAACGATGATACGATAATCAGGCATATATTTTGCAATCGATGTCGCGACATTTTTAACATAGTGTAAATTAGCATGGCCATCATCAGAAATTGGAGTATCAACGCAAATAAAACAGACAAGGGATGAAAGAATGGATTCTTCATATTCGGTTGAAAACTTAAGCCTTCCCGATTTAATGTTTCGTTTGACCATCTCTTCAAGGCCCGGCTCATAGATAGGGATAATGCCTTCATTTAACTTTTCAATTTTGTCTTCGTTGATATCAAGGCAAATGACATGATGACCCATTTCAGCCATGCAAGTGCCTGTGACTAACCCGACATATCCTGTACCAATTACTAATATATTCATTATCAAAACCTTAAGGTAAATTTAGGTAAAAGCTAATTATAACTGAAATTAATCATAAACCTCAAGTTTCATCATAAAAATTATGAAAAACTTCTATTCTTAACCTGGGTTTAAAATTTCATGTTAATTTTTTTATTGACAATTATTATAGATAATTGTATAAATGAGTTTTAAATTAATTAATTACAAACGGATTGTTTTTATGGAAAGTATTAAAGATAAATGTTATCATCTAATTTGTGCAATTCCAGTAGTTCAAACAGTAGTTGGCGGTGCCTTCGCTGTTAAAGATATTATTGGGATAATTAAAGACATTGCTATGACTTACATATTCACAGATTATGATAAAAAAACAAATATCACCTTAAAAGATATAGAATGTAAGATAAAAAATATTAGTGACATGTATAAGAGTTATAAAATATTGTACGTGCATGGTTTGACAGGAACTAAAGAAAATAAAGATTTAGCAATTGAAGGGATGCAATCTATTCAACGGAGATTGGAAATTAATGGTCTTTTATTTCCTTTGTCTGATCATGCAAAAAGTATCTATTCGAACAATTGTCCTTTCACACAAGAAAGTAGTTATACTAAAGCTTACATAGATAGAGCAGATTTGCGCTGTAAGAGTGAAGAAAATATGTTAAAATTCGATCTAAATTTAACAAGAGCTGTTCCGGCAAAGATACGTCTTTATAATCTGGCAACGAACATTATATCGATGATACCGACGTATAGAATTGGCACACTCTTTAATTTGGCAACTCTCGGCTACCATTTCATCGTAAAATATTAAAACACAAATTTTCAAATTAAAAGATAACGTACTTCATTGGGGTCAGGTTTGACATTCTGACTTTTGCTCCCCAAAAAACTTTATAGTTTCAAAGATTAGCAAATGTCAGAATGTCAAACCTGGCCTCAAAGTAGGATAACTTACCAAACCTACAATATGCTGGTCTTTTAAAAGGCCTTTAAAACTGCAGTTTCGGAATAAATCCATCATAATCAGCTCTGTCAGGGGGGTTAAGCCCAAGTGATACAGCAAACGTAAAGCGATCATCATCTTCTAAGTGCTGGTAAGAAACTTTCATGTTCCAAGCAGACCAAAGATTTCCTCTTATATCAATTTCATATTCATTATAGCACGGCTCATAACGGCGGTTCCAACCATGACGAGATTCAAGCTCTACTGACCAATTGGGGTGGAGCCGATAAAATAAATGAAAGAGAAATGTGTCTCTTCTATCAGACATATCAGATCTTCGTAGTTCTTGCACGGTATGGTAAGCGTCCACAAAGAAATTATGTGGGTCTGCTTTCCTAAAATCATAGGCACTTCGATGACGATATTCTGCACTCACAGCAATATCAGCATTAATTGTCCAATCTGTTTTTAAATTAAAATGATCGAGCTGATTTTCTTCAAAATCCCAAGCTGTACAGCAGGTATGCTTCACAGTATAAAAAGAGTTCCATGTGAGCTTACTATATACTTTTGGGATGAAGGCGGGTATTGTGCGGGTTTCAACAAAAGCATTCGACCAGACATCAACTTCAAGCCATCGATTAATGAGTCCGTTGTTATCTTTAAAATAAAAACTTTGATCAACACCAAAACGCAAAATATTTAAGCGGTAGACACCATCTTCAATATCAAAAATGTAAAATTGCTTTGGAGATCTTGTTGGTGTTGTGTAATACTCATATCTTGCAAAAGGGCGAATCACATGTTTTGTGTCGCTATAGTAGCGATGCAGGCGAGTATCTACTTCGCAGGCTACAACTCCTTGATATACAAAACTTGGATGATGTTTCGGGCTATTTCCCTCAAAAATCAAAAGGCTGCCAATTTCTGGTGTTACTGTGAAAGCATCATATTGAAATGGTCTATAAAGTCGGTTAGTTGAGCTAAGTCTTGTTGATCTATAATTTTCAGCTCTTTGCACACTATTGGCATATCTAAAATCGAGATAGGAAACTTTTAGTTGGTTTTCAGAAATTATCCTAGATTTGCCGAGCTCAAAAGGGATAAAATTGGTTTCGAGGGTTGGTAGCTCCTGTTTGATTGTCTGAAAGCTATTTGCACGTACTCGAGTTAAAAAATTTGTAATCCAAGTATCTGTTTCTTTTCGTATCGTTAATTGTGTTCTACCGGCAACTTCGATATCAAGGCCACGCTCTTTGTAATCTGTTGCCATTTCCTTATCACTTAACTTGTCATACGTCAAATCAATGGTGATTTTCTTTTCAGGGATCTCTCTAAAGTAGACACCTTGAAATCTGGAACGTATGCGAACATCGTGACCATCTGTTGGCATGGCATCTCTTGCAATAAAATTAATGGATTCAAAACTTTCAAGACCATCCGGAGATTCGTAATAATTTTCTAAGCCTCCACCCCAGCCTCTTTGCAAACGATAATCAAGTCTTGCAAATGTTTTGAGGTTATTCCATGAAAATACTTCGTAGGCTATGCTAATTCTTGGACCCTGGCTCCCGGCTCTTACCTCGTAGCGAATGGGTTGATCAAATATTGAATTCAGGTTTGCTTTAAATTTAGGTAGCCATAATAAAGGGATTTTAAAGGCCCTGAATTGTACGTTTTTTGAGCTCAGTAAATGATGCTCTGTTACAACAGCCACTTCCGCATAAATACCCCATTCAGAATTATAATTTTCAGATGTGGTTACAAAGGCATTATCAATTGTATAACTGCCATCAGCTTTAAGATAAACGCGTTCACCCCCAAAAAACCAAGGTTCAATTGCTGTTCTTCCATCATATAAAATTCCGGAGCGTGTGGAAAAATCATATTCAAGACGCATACCAACAAACACGTACTCATTAAATTCTACAATTAAATCATCTTCAGCCTCAATTGTAATAATTGTTTCTTCATTTTTTTTGGTTCGTGTATATTGGATTTTTTTTGCTTGTATACGAATGTCCGATCCTTCAATGACACCCCCTTTTTCTGTTCTTAAAATTCCATTTTCAAAAACAGGTTCCCTCAAATCTACATTGATGCCGTTCATGATACAATCGTTAATTAATTGTGTGTTTTCCGCATATAAAAAAAGAGGAATTGTAAAAAGTAAAAACAGAAATTTGATCATGCTAAAAAAAACCTATCGTACAGCATGCATGAGCAAACCTGCCAGTGCATATTTATTTTTCGAATTTCCGTATTGTATCACATAAAGAAGAGTGTTAATCCCTTGTTCATCTTGTCTAAGCGTTAATGCTTCAAAAATTTCGACAAGGAGTCTTGAGGTATCGCGAGGTGTGAGCTGATATTCAGAGCTCCTTAAGCGCATTTCAAAAGGTAAAAACTGACGGAATTGAATAAGATCTGTTTTATATTCTTTTAAAACAAATGCTTCCAAGTTTTCTCTGTAGCTGCCTTGTTCCTTGAGACGAAAAAGAGCTAAATTACAATAATTTCGAATGAGTGGAGCGCCCGCCTTTTGACTATAAATTTTAAGTAATTCGATGGATTCTTTTGTTTGCAAACGTTCGACAAGTGAGACAAGCTTAGGAATTAATTCATTTTGATGTGTCTCAAAAAGCGTTTTTGCAATGTTTAAAAATTCTTTTTCAGGCAACTCTTGGGCCCTACTCAAAATCTCTTCTCGCATACTGAGTGAAATTTCATGCAATATTTCGTTGTCTTTAAAGTTTTGCGATGCAGAGGGAGTTGATTTCCAACATTTTAATGAGCTACCCATTGAATGAGTTTCTAAAAAAGCCAAATCACGACTGTCTCGTATTAAAATTTCCATTAGACATGGGGTTGCTTGGCTATTTTTAACTTTAAGTAAAGCAATTGTTGCATTGACTCTCACATTTAGATCTTCATGCCTGCTTAATGAAATCAGGAGAGGCTCTACCCCTTCCATTTCTGAGAGCATATAAATAGCAAATAAATTTAAATTTTTTGCGTATGCTTCAATTTCATTTTGTCTTTTTTTTTGTCCAAGCCTATAAAGAGCAAGCAAGCTTGAGAGCCTTACATTTTCTGAATTCGATAAGGCGAGAGTTTCAAGACGTGGTATGGATGTTTCATCTTTCATTATACCAAAAGCATAGCAGGCAGCCTCTTGCTGTAAAACGCTTATTTGAGATGCTAATTTTCGAATAATAGGGCTTAAGTCATCTCGATTATGGTTGGCTGCGCTAATAATTGCCTGAACTCTTACTTTTTCGAGCCTATGGTTGAGTAATCTTGAGAGTGTTTTAATCGCATCGTGTGTGCCGATAAGAGCAAAAAATTGAGGAAATAGTGGGAGAAGAGCCTCATCAACCTTATGCATTAAAGATTCAATTTGAGAGGCGATTGCAGGAGATTTTTGTTCGGCAAGGTGGAAACCAGCTTCCAGGCGAATGAGAAGATAGTCAGAATTCATAGCCTGCTTTAAGGCTCTATCAGCATCATCATGATGAAAGCTTGATAAAAAATTTAAACAAATAAGTTGTACCTCAGGCTGCTTTGCAGAAATGCCGGTCTTCAAAATATCTAGCATTTTTTCATTATTTGAAATGCCTGCTCCATAGATACTCAAAACTTGTGATTCGGCTGTATCAGAATTAAACCCTTGTTCAATCAATAGGGTGGCAATCTGTTCAAGAAGAATGGAATCGTGTCGTTTTTTAAGTTTGTAATAATCTTGATACAGCTCTAATGCTAAAGATTCTTTTCCTGTTTTAAGCAAATAGAGGATTCTACTTTTTAATGCATCATCAGTTGGGCCTTCAGCTGAAATGAAGTTTAAGCATAAACAAAAAATCAAACCTAAAAAAGCTAAAGTTTTATAGAACAAAAAGTTTTGAAAAAATTTCAATACGTAAATCATGTGTGGGTGCATCAGGTAGATAATTTTGTAACATTTTTTTTAATTGATCTTCCAATTGTTGTAAAGACTTTAAAGTGGTTTTATCATCTTTTATATAGAGACCTACATAATAGCAGTTTTTTTCATGTATTTCTATTAAGTCTTCATTTGTTAAAGCAACTCTTGATATATTCCAAGAAGCGCATTTTTGAAGTTGATTTCTTGTAGCATACTCTAGAGGAAATCCTGCAAATAATTTGACTTGCATGCCTGTCATTTAAAATCCTTAATTTTATTAAAGGTTTAATCATAGCCTGATACCCAAATAAAGAAAAGCAACAGTTTGTACTGGAACAACTATGCGCCTTTTTAAACACAAAGACGCTAAGACACAAAGATGTTTGATAACTTTGTCTCTTAGCGTCTTTGTGTTTAAAAAGGCGCATAGTTGTTTCAGTACAAATTATTTTCCTCTTGTTGCTCTCTCTAGTTTCAAAAAATGACATACTCTTTCAGCAGACAGCTGAGCCAGACGAACATTATTTAACGTAGTCCCAAAGTTCAATATTAATATTTTTTAATAATCTTCGGACTGTGTTAATCGGTAATCCCATGACATTATAAAAGCAGCCATCAATTTTATTGACGATTAGTCCGGCACCCATCTGGATGGCGTAACCCCCGGCTTTATCTGTCCAATGAATTTTAGAGTGATAGTGACGGATCTCATTTGGCGTCAAAGCATTAAATAAAACACGCGTTTCTTCTACCGCCTGGAAAATTTGCGGCTCTTCAAGCCTATCGCCACTATAAAGGCATACAGCTGTAAAAACAGAATGCCATTTGCCTGAGAGTTCTGTTAGGGCTTTAAAAGCCTCATCTTCAGTCTTTGGTTTGTTATAAACTTTACCCTCGCAAAATACCACAGTATCAGCTGTTAAAATAATAGCATCAGGATTTGCTTTTTTAATTTCGATAAGCTTACCATGCGCTAAATTTGAAACATAATTTAAGGGGTTACCATCAAAAGATAAGGACTCTTCATCGTAATTAGAAGTTTTTTGCTCAAAGGGTAAAGAAAAATAATCCAAGATTTCTTTTCTCCTTGGGGAGCCTGAGCCCAGAATTAAATGTGTCATTTTTTACCGATTTGTATATTTTTAAGATTTTAAGCAGCCATATCTTAAGAGGTTTCAGATGGAAAGTCAATATTCAATAGGGCAAAATCAACAATTACAGCTGGTACATTTACCAGATATTACTGTTGATGTCATCAATCAAAAATTATCTTTAATTTATCATGATATTTTAACTATTGAGGAGGAAGACCCCTCAATTAAATTTAATAGAAATATTTCATTTTTTAATAAAATTATGAGGCACGATCCATTATTTAAAGAAGCTTTAAAGAAGATTAAAAATATTGCGAATTTTATTTTAGAAAATAAATTGTTGACAAAGGAGCAAATTAAGCAAATTTCAACAACTTACATGAAGCTAAAAGAAAATTTGCTAATCGTAGAAAATCAACTTGATAGCGTTGAAAATATATTAAAAAAAGCAGCTTCAATTCATGTGCTTTATCAGGCTTTGGCAGCAGCTTCTTATTACTATCAATTACATCAAAATAAAATAATCGAGACAGCATTTGGCTCCTATATGATTAGATATGTAATTGAAAATAATCAGGGTTTACGAGTTTTATATTTTGAACCGATAGGGGAGTGGATAATTAAGACTCCGCCTGTATTGTCAATTAGAGGGACAGTTTCTGGCAATGCGGCAAACGCTTTTGATGATTTACATTCAAGTATCGGATCGCTTACCTTTGAATCTGGAAAAAAAGAGCTATTTGAGCTTTTAACAAATAGTCTTATTAAATTCCCTCAAGGTTGTGTTCTTGTCGGACATAGTTTGGGTGGTGCTATCGCCCAACAAATTGCGGCTTACTTTCCGTATGGCGGATTAATTTCTCGTGTTTACCATTATAATTCACCTGGTATTGGGCGTTCTTTAGTCAAACAGTACAAAGAAATTTGCGAAAAATTAGAAGTGTGTCCTGAAATAATAGAAGTCAGGCATGAATGTGATCTGCTTTCATATTTTGGTGGCTATCATTTGCCTGTTACAAAGCGGATAGTAGTAAAAGATAACGAAAGTAATGAAATTATTACCTACAAAAAAGCGCATGAAATTTTAAGACTCATGGAAAAAAGTCATCAAAGTTTAGTTGATACCGAAATTATTGATAATCCAAAAGAGCTAGGATTTTGGAAAGGGCATTATAATTATTTTACCATTGAAACATTGAGATGGTCTTTAGCACCTTTTTTTCGTTTAATTGTTTGGTCAACTTATTCGGATGAAAAACCAGTTTGTCAAGTAGAAGAAATTGAGACGGAAGAAATATCTGAAGAAAATTATTTTGTTAAAAAGCTTGGGGTATAAAAAAAGGACAGGTATTTTACTACCTGTCCTTATTTAGGACATTTAACTTTTAAAAGTCAAACCTAGTTAACAATTGTACTTTCTTGTTGTACAAGCGGTGTCTTAAGAGAGTCTGAATTGACTTCTAAGATTATACGTGCATCGCCTGAGCTTTTTGCTTGAGCATCAACTCTATATTTTAGAGTCTGTCTAGCATTAAAGTTAGCAACCGGTGCAAATGTTACCGTTTGACCATTGATCGTAGCAGCTGTATCACCCGCAGCACCCATAGGTACTACTTCTGCCGGGAACTTAACTGTTACACCAACATTAGTATCAGCCTCAGAACCTTGGTTGATTACTGTAATGTTGTAGCTAGTTGTTTCACCGATGCATATTGGAGACTCAGTCTGTGTGATGCATGCATTGATTGTAGCACGACCTTTCCAACGAGTTGTGTATTCACAAGCGGCTTGGCAACCTTGGCAATTGTTTACATTGACACGGTTTGTGAAGCAACCAGGAACGCATGTAGTGAGTGTTATAGAGAATGATACTTTCTCACCCGGCTTAAGCTCTCTTAGTCTCCAAATAGCGTTATTGCCATTGATTTGAGCGCCATTAGCAGCAACAATAGATGTTGAGCTTGGAGCTGTATCTGTTACAATAACGTCAGTTAGAGGTAAGTCACCTGTATTTGTCACAGTGATTTGGTAATCGGCATTTTTGCCCATTCCCTGCTCTTTTGGTCCAACTTTTGTACATTCAATGCCACAGCAACAAATGCATGTTGTCCATTGGCATGATGTTGAGTCTGCATTACATGCTGTAACTACGACATTATTCGTAACTTTACCACGTTTAACTGCAGTCACACAGAAATTAACAGTTTTAGTTTGGCAAGGTTCTAGATTACCAAGTTTGAATGTCAATGATTTTTGACCGCTTTGATGTTCAACTCCGTCTGGAAGACTGTCTGTTACAACAACATCTTCAGCTGTACAGCTACCACGGTTTGTGACAGTAATTGTATAGTGGATTGGATCACCTGGGCAAACTTGTTCTGGACCGCATTTTTCACAAGTCAGAATTGGTTGAGCACAAACTAAAGAACAAAATCTTACAGGAGTCGCAGTTGCGCAGAAGCAAACACACTGTTCACCTTCACACTCGCACTTCACCCATACTTTAGCATGAATAACTTGGCATTTGTCCATATGGCCGATGTCCCAAACAAGCTTGTTACCATTAACATTAGCTTCTGGTTGGCTACGAACAAATGACACGCCTTCTGGAAGACGTGTTGTAACAACTACGTCACAAACATCATCGCATGCTTTGATTTCGAATTCAATAGGATACTGCTCACCAAGCATGCACATGCCAGGGTTACGTCCTGTTACTGTAATTCCGTCAAGGCAATTTAGTTCTGCACTTGTACCATGCTTACATTTAACAGGCATTTTGCACATTGGTTCGCACGGTGGTGGGCAAACAGGTGCGCATACTGGCGCAGGTTTGCACACTGGTGGGCAAACCGGTGCGCAAACTGGAGCTGGCTTGCATACTGGTGCGCATACAGGTTTGCATGCCGGTGGGCATACAGGCTTGCATATAGGCTTGCAAGGTTGTTCACAGACTGGAGCTGTATCACAGCAACGGTCTTGACAACCTGACCATAAGAGAGCCGAAGCGCTCAAAAGAAGAACTGAGGCTAAAACCCCAAGTTTTTTTCTCATTTTTAAGACTCCTTTTTTTTTATTTAAGGAAATTGGTTAATTCATTTTATTTGATTTCTACCGCTTTTTTAGGGTATGGATGATTTAAAAAAAGCTTTTGAATCAGCTATACCATCTAAAAAAACAATTAAATGTAAGGAGAATAACTCCCCTTACATTATGACCGGATCTAAAACTTAAATCCTAGTATCCGTAACCAGCGTCAGGGCAGCAAGCTGCTGGCTTCGGCATGCAAGGCTTTGGACACATTGGTTTTGGACAAGGCTTTGGACATGGATCGCAAGGATTACGATCGCAGCAGCAGCTTGTTAATGCAAATGCAACTGCGCATAATGCGACTAAAGATTTAACTGATTTCATAACAACTCCTATAGTTTTTGTTTTATTTAAAAATCTGTCTCTTTTCATTAGCTTGATTCAACCAAAATTTGGCGTCAGCATGGGCTGTCTGAAAAAAAAGGATTTATCTATTGTAGATACGGATTGAGCATTAAATCTTCCAGAAGAATTTTAGGTTTTTTAAAAAAAATAATTTAAGTTGTTGTGAGGCAGTATCTTATGTAAAGGCTTTTTTTTAATATAAATTCACGTAATGATTTCCGAAAAATTCATGTAAAGAAAATCTGTAAAATATGTTTTGAGTATGTTCTCAGCTGATTTAATATAGGGAAAATAAGGGGATTCTTCTATCAGGTAACTACTTTGATGGGCGATTGAAATATCTTAAGCATGAGCTTTTGAGTGTTAATTAAGTTGTAAAAAGAGGTTCCTTTTTAATGGCAATTTTTGTCTTTATTAATGCGTACTTTTTTTAACAGGTTAACATCCATTTATCGAACAGGTTCGTGCCTTTTTACTCCCGAGAGAATTCATAAATATATAGGAATAGTTGCCTATTAACCTAAAAAAAAAGTAGGCACTTGTTCGATAAATGGATGCCTTCCTTTTATTCTCCTCTTTGTCTCTCCGTTAAAAAGGCACAACCCTGTTCGGTAAATGGATACAGCCTTTTGTTGATTTGCACGCATTATTAAAGACAAAAATTGAGTTTATAAAAGGGATCCTTTCTTGCTTAAAATCAACACCCTAAGCCAGACCTAGCGGAGCCTGAACCAATATGACGGGAGAGCCTACTAAATTTTAAGTTTGCCGGTCCAATGAAGTTTTGTTCTGAGTGTATTGAAATAGTCATGTCGATGCATGCAAACGATCCTGAATTGACGAGCTGCGCGCCTTATCGTTAAAGATTCCTGGTTTGACATATTAAATCTTGTAAAGCCATCAAATGTGATTTCAATCGGCGCATAACGACTTGTATATTCCACACGGATTTCATTTTTTGGCATTAAAACAAGAGGGCGGTTAGTGATGGTGTGTGGACTTATTGGTGTAATGACAAAAGCTTCAAGCTCAGGCGTTAAAATAGGACCTCCAGCAGATAATGAATAAGCTGTTGATCCTGTGGCGGTTGAGAAAATTACACCATCTGCTGAAAATGTATTGAGGTATTTATTATCTACAAATATAGCAAGATCTACAAGGCATGGGATCTGTGCGCGATGTACAACAATTTCATTTACTGAAAAAGACTTTTCATTTTTTGAAGTTACACCTTCCATCATCATACGATTTTGTACTGTATAATTACCGTTTAAAAGATCAGTCAAAGTTTCAAAAAGCTCATTTAAGGGAGTATCTGCAAGAAAGCCTAAACTTCCCATGTTAATTCCAAGAATTGGAGCTTCAATATCCAGATGTCGATGTACAACTCTTAAAATGGATCCATCGCCTCCAAGGCAAATACTAAAATCAATTTTTTTTAAGTCTATATCAGACAGTAATTTGATTTGATTTACTTCAGGTATGAGCTCTTCAGCATAAAGGTTAATGTTATATTCTAATAGAAATGAACAAATGCTTTTAACGATAGCATGAGCTTGCGGTTTATTAGGATTATAAAAAATGGCAAAATTCATTAATTTAATGACTCTATTTTTTGCAAATTTATTTTGGGCGCATATTGTGTTAAAACACGCTCTGTTATTTTTTCAGGTGTAAGGCCGATTTCATTTAAAATTTCAGCGTGACTGCCTTGTTCCAGATAAGTTTCCGGAATTCCGAAGTTCATCATTTGAATGTTGCTATAGCCATTTGTCATGAGGAAATGATTGATAATAGATCCCATACCGCAAATGACTGAATGCTCTTCAATTGTTACAACAAAATGATGCGTCGTTAATAATTCCGATAGTAACCAAGTGTCCAATGGCTTAATAAAAATAGGGTCTAATAGGGTTGGATTAAGCCCTGATTCTTTTAATTTTTTTACGACTTCCAAAGCTGTCTCATTCATTGCGCCAAGTGCGATAATCAAAATATCTTGGCCTTCAACAAGAATTTCACCTTTTCCAAGAGGACGATGGACAATTGAAGCTGTTGAATCTTCTGTTGCCATGTTCGGGTATCGAATAGCAGTTGGCCTGCCATATGAAAAGGAAGATTCAAGAAGCTCTTTAAGGATATGGCCATTTCTTGGCTGGGATATAATCATGTTTGGCATCGCATTTAAAAATGAAATGTCATAAATGCCATGATGTGTTGAACCATCAGGCCCTGAAATTCCTGCTCGATCAATTGCAAACACAACAGGCAATTCCTGCAAGCAAACATCATGAAATAAGTTATCAAATGCCCGTTGTAAAAAAGTTGCATAAATCGACACAACAACTTTCATTTTTTTACCCCATGCAAGGCCTCCTGCAAAAGTCACCGAATGAGATTCAGCAATGCCTACATCAAGGCAGCGATCGGGAAACTTTTTCATAAAATCATCAAGGCAGGAACCAGCAGACATAGCAGGCGTGATAGCCACAAGACTTGGATCGCTTTCAGCCATTTTAAGTAGGTGTGTTCCAAAAACTTTTGGAAAACTTGATTGAGTGCTGCTTGTAGTTAAAAATTGCCCTGTTGAGAGGTTAAATGGCTTTGCGCCATGATAAGAAACAGGATTTTTAATAGCTTCTGTCATTCCCTGACCTTTTTTTGTCAAGACATGGATGATAACCGGCCAAGCAGAATCTTTTACTCCTTCAAAAACCTCAATGAGTTTTTGAATATCGTGACCATCAATTGGCCCAATGTATGAAAGACCGTACTGTTCAAAAAAAGCTGCAGGGCTCACTAAGTTTTTTAATGATTCAGTTAGTTTTTGACCTTGTTTAGCAAGAGTTTTGCCATAATTTGGGATTTTTGAGATAATAGTGTCAAATTCTTGGTAGATTTTATTGGTTGTTGGGTTGCTTAAAAAGCGGCTTAAAATTTTAGTAATGGCGCCAACGTTTTGAGAAATGGACATATTATTGTCATTTAAAATAACGATAAATTTTTTAAGATGCTTCGGGATATTATTTAAAGCCTCAAGAGCTGTTCCGCAGGTGAGCGTAGCATCGCCAATAATTGGAATCACATATTCATCCCGACGAGTCAAGTCTCTGTTTTTTGCAACGCCAAGCCCAAGCGAAAGGGCAGTGCCTGCGTGGCCCGCATAAAAATGATCGTGTTCTGATTCTTTAGGGTTACTAAACCCGCATAAACCTTTAAATTGTCGTATTTTATCGAATCTATCATTACGGCCGGTAAGAAGTTTATGTACATAAGTTTGATGGCTAACATCAAATATAAATTTATCATCCGGTGATTGAAACACTCTATGGAGAGCTAACGTTAGTTCGACAGCTCCAAAGTTTGAAGCTAAATGACCCCCGGTAACTGAAAGTACTTGACGTATCCTTTCCCGAATCTCTGATGCCAAACTATAAAGTTCGCTCATTGAGAGATGTTTTATGTCTTGAGGTTTATTAATGTTAGCTAATAGGTTTTCATTCATCAGATTCTACTTATGTTTTTTATTAAAGTCGTTCAGTCAAAGGTCTTTGATCCGACCCTAAAACTAATTCCCCTTTACGATTTTTGATAAGTGTTTCAATTTTCTTTTCTGCAGCGTTTAAGCGTTTGCTGCATATATTGATCAGTTTGTCTGCTTCTTCATAGAGTTTTAATGACTCATCCAAGCTTACAGAACCAGAATTCATTTTTTCAAGAATTTCTTCAAGTCTTGCAAATGCAGTTTCAAAGCTTAATTCTACTAGTTGTGTTTCTAAATTGTTTTCTTCTTTCACTTTGGATAGATTTCTTTAATTGTTGAAATTAATTCGCCATCGGATAAAATTAACCGCACATCTTGTTGTTTTTCAACGGCGCATATAGAAGTTATAACTGAAAAGTCTTTTTCCGAAAAGAGAATACAGTAACCTTTTGTTAAGACATTTTTTGGGTCCACTGCAGAAAGCATGGCAACCACTGGTTTTAATTTTTCATTTTTCAATGTATTTAATTTCAAAAAAATATGATGATTCAAATTTTTTTGAAAAGATTTTAGCTTTTCTCTAAAAAACTCAAGTTGCGTTGTAGGTTTTAAAGATTGTAAATGTTTTTTTTGACCATCCATTTTAAGCATAAATTGGATGAGACGCTGCTTCATCGTTTGATCAAGCCTTTGGCGTAATTCATCCAAACGTTGCATGGGGCTTGCAAGTAACGCAAGCGGGGATGAAATTATAGGCTGTTTCAATACCCCATTTAAATGGGCTCTTTGTTGACGGATCAAATTTAATATTGTTTGTTTTAAACGATCTTCTGCTTCTGAAATAAACTTTAATAAATGAGTTTTTTCAGATATCACTATTTCAGCAGCAGCAGAGGGTGTTGGCGCTCTTACATCTGCAACATAGTCTGCAATGCAGTGATCTGTTTCATGTCCGACCGCTGAAATAATAGGGATGTGACTGTAAAAGATAGCTTCAGCAACAATTTCTTCGTTAAAGGCAAAAAGATCCTCAATGCTACCGCCGCCTCTTCCGACAATCAAAACATCTGCAAGGTTGTAATCGTTAAATTGCTTAATTGCCTGTGCTATTTCTTTTGCTGCATCTTCACCTTGGACTTTTACAGGGTTAATGATTAATTCAAATCCGGAAAATCTGCGTGTTAAAATATTTAAAATATCTTGAATGGCAGCACCTGTCGGACTTGTGACAACACCAATAATTTTGGGTAATTTCGGTAGCGGTTTTTTATGTTCTTTTTTAAACCAGCCCATTTTGTGAAGTTTTTGTTTTAATTCTTCGAGCTTTAAAAGAAGAGCCCCAAGACCCACCTGTTTTAATTCGCGCACAACAACTTGATATTTTCCGCTTGGAGCGTAGACGTTAATTTCTCCATTAAGGGTGATATGATCGCCATCTTTTGGTAAAATTTTTAAAGCCGACGCTTGAGATCTGAACATCACAGCTGAAATTTGGGCATTTGAATCTTTTAGGGTAAAATAAAGGTGGCCTGAGGTTTGTTGCTTAAAATTGCTGATTTCACCCTCAAGCCAGATGGATGAAAATGTACCTTCAAGAGAATGTTTTATAGCATTGGTCAACTGCGAAACAGTTAAAACAAGCTCATTTTTTTCAGCACCTGACATATATTCCTTATTCGTTTAAAGGATGCAAGTGTATGAATTATCCCCTTGCTTTTCAACCTCTATTTTTTTTGAAACTCAAGAGGGAGATACCTTTCTCGCGTCTCAAAAATTTTTTATATTGATGTTATATGAAATATTACCTATGGTCAAAAATAAGTACAAAATATCCTCAAAAATCACGCCTATCCATGACTCATGACAGTAGAATAAATTAACCCGAATTTGTTAATTAAAAAACTATTTAAAAGGAGTCCCCGATGATGAATATTATCAAATTTTTTGCGTTATTATTAGTTGTTTTATCAGGAACAATGTATGCAGCAGAAAATGTAAGCGCCTTTGAAATTCAAGTAGAACAGACAAAAATACCAGGCGGTATGGGCGCAACAGGATCACTTGGTGCAACTGGCGCTCAACAAAAAGCTGAAAATGCAATGTCAGGAGAAAAAGTAAAGGAAACCTCTTTTGTTACAGATCACGATCTTGCAAAAGAAATTTACAAAGTAATCCGCGATGATCGTACAATTTCTAGCGATTCAAAAATAAAGATTATCGTGACTGTTTTTAATGGCAAAGTCACTCTTTCAGGTGTTGTTGTAAACCAAGCTGAAAAAGATAGAGCAGGACTACTTGCAACACAAGTAAACAAGTTAAAAAGTGTTGTTAACGACATTAAAGTTACTAAATAATTCACTTTATAAAAGAGATCCACATTTTATTAAGTTTGGGTCTCTTTTTTTAAATTTACACTTTTACGGGTAAGAAAATACTTATGTCTAATAAAATCATTGCTATCGGAATATTTCAAAATAATAATGCTGCTCTTGAAGTATTTGGTATTTTAAAAACAGAAGGTTTTCGGACATCGACTCTTCATAAAGAAGATCATGACAAATCTGGGTTTGGATCCAAGTTAACAAAAGAGTATACCCGCTACATCACGAAAGATGAAACTTTAATTTTAGTTGAAATCAAACCAAAAGATGCTTCTAAAGTTATAAATATTCTAACAAGGTTTGAATCTGAAAATGTAGTGACTTTTCTTTTTGAAACTCCTTGCAAAAACTTAATAGATAAAGACAGCAGATTGCCAAGTATTCCTCTTTCTACAGAAGAAATGGCTCAAGAGGCAATCACTCTTGGCAAAGAGATGAAAAAAGAAACTTTTGTAAATACCAAAAGTACTTCATTATTAACAGAACTTAAAGACGCAGAAAAAATCCTTTATGATTTCCACAGCGAACTTCTTCAAGCCGATAAATTAGGGCAAACAAAAGTATTGACTGTTCAGTGGGTGTTGGATAATTTTTATTTGATCAAAACACAAATTAAAGATGTTTTTAAAAATCTTCCTAAAAATTACTACAGAGAACTCCCAAAGATAAAAGATGCTAATGAGTTTCCTAAAGTCTATGTTCTCGCAATGAAATTGATTGAAATTCAAGATGGAAAACTCGATTTAAAAAATATTGCAGAGTTTTTAAAGTCTTATCAAAATATTGATTACCTAAAAATTGGAGAGCTTTGGGCTTTTCCTCTTTTTTTAAGACTTGGGTTTATTAAATGTTTAAAAAATCTTGTTCTAATGGCTACTATAAGACAACGAGATGGAGAGAGCGCCGGATTTTTTGGCAATAGGCTACTTAATTTTTATCATAAGGATAAAGAATCTTTACCGCGTATTTTAAAAGATCTTCAAAATCAATTTCCACATCCTTCTCCTCACTTTGCAGAAGAGCTTATCGATCATTTATTTGATGAAGATGAATTGCTTAAGGCTGTCAAAGAGTGGTTGGAATCTACTTATCAAGAAAATATATCAGATATTTTATTGAAAGATCAAATGGAGGAGACAGCCGAACAAGTTTCGATGGCAAATTCCATTACAAGTTTGATTTTTTTAACTCAGCTTGACTTTAGAAATGTATTTAGTAAAGTTTGCAAAATTGAATCGATTTTTAATGATGATCCAACCAAAACCTTTCAAATTTTAAGTTTTAAAACATCAGACGCCTATTTACATGCCGTAGAAAAATTGGCAAAAAGATCAGGTTTAAGTGAACTAGAAATTGCAAAAGAAACTTATACTTTAGCATTAAACGGAGAAAATTCTTTAAAAAAACATATAGGATACTACCTTATAGATGAAGGTCGACCAGAACTAGAAGAAAAAATTAAATATACCTCTTCAATTTTGGAACGCATAAGAAGTACAATCTTAAAGCATCCAACAGCTATTTATTTAGGTTCTTTGTTTTCCTTTACTTGGGCAATCATTTTTTTCATTATCTATTACTTTGCAGAACCCATATCCTTAAACTATCTAGCCCTTTTTTTGATTCTTGGGGTCATTCCAGCAAGTGAATTTATCATTCAAATACAAAATATCTTATTTGCAATATTTTTAAAGCCTTTTATTTTACCCAAACTCGAATTTAAAAATGGTATTCCAAAAAAGTATAAGACACTTATTGTCATCCCTTTATTGCTTAACAATCAAGAGTTTATTGAAGCTCATATAAAAAATCTTGAAATTCGATATTTGGCTAATGAAGACCCTGAACTAAAGTTTTCTCTATTTACAGATTTTACAGATTCCAAGTCAGAAAATTCTGAAGGGGATGAGGCTCTTTTAAAAACTGCTATAGATGGGATTAATTCATTAGAAACAAAATATGGAACCGGAAAATTTTATCTATTTCATCGTAAAAGAAGGTGGTGTACATCTGAAAATGCCTATATAGGCGAAGAGCGTAAACGTGGCAAGCTGGAAGTTCTTAATCGTTTTCTCTTGAGGAAGATGGAAGGGTCTGAGGAAAATATTTTATATTCTGGTAATGTGGATGATCTTAAAAATATTCGTTATGTCATCACTTTAGATTCTGATACTGAACTTCCAAAAAACCAAGCTTTGAAATTAATTGAGACAATAGCACACCCTTTAAATGAAGCAGTCTTAGATGTAGAATCAAAAAAGGTATTACGGGGTTATACTCTCATTCAACCAAGAGTCTCAACAAGTTTACCAAGTTCTAATAAAACTTACTTTTCCAGAATTTTTTCAGGATCAATGGGAAGTGACCCCTACACTGAGGCGGTTTCTGATATTTATCAAGATATGCTTCATGAAGGCTCTTATCATGGAAAAGGAATATATGATTTAAATGTATTTCACGCAGTTTTAGATAAACGGTTCCCAAATGATCATATTTTGAGTCATGATTTAATCGAAGGTGCCTACACGCGTGTTGGGTTTGCAAGTGGGATTGAACTATTAGATGAATTTCCCGAAAACTTTGAAAGTTACTCTAAGCGTGCGCATCGATGGATTCGGGGAGACTGGCAAATTATCGATTGGCTGATGCCATCTGTTCCTACAGGATCTGAAAAACAGGAAAAAAATACACTTTCCTACATGAATCGCTGGAAAATTTTTGATAATTTAAGAAGATCCTTGCTCGATGTAGCATTATTTTTTATGATTGTTTTGTCCTGCCTCCTATTAAATAATTTTTATGCCTGGACCTCATTTGCATGGATTGTTTTATTTATCCCAAGTTTTGCAACGATGCTCTTTTGGTTATTTGCTCCAAAACTTGAACTTATCTTACCCTCAGAACAAATTAAAAATAGTGTTTTAAAAAATATTATTATGGCAAGCGTGTTGCCGTATGAGGCGTACCTTACACTGGATGCAATCATTCGTGTTATTTATAGAAGACTTATTTCCAAAAAAAATCTTTTGCAATGGTCTACAAAAGTTGCTTCAAGAAATAAAAAAACTTACATTTACATGAAGTTATACATAGGTTCTCTTGTAAGCTTGGGGCTGTTAATCACAACTTACTTTGTTAACCCGCAAGCGCTTTTTGCTATTATTCCATTTTGTATTTTATGGATTTTCTCACCCTTCATTATTTATCTGACCGGAAAAGAAATCTATTCACCAATATCGAAAAGCCTTTCATCTGATGATAAATCTTTTTTAAGAAATATCGGCAGAAAGACATGGCGATTTTTTGATGATTATGTCACTGATGAATCTAATTTTCTGCCCCCAGATAATTTTCAAGAGAGTTATGGTCAGGGTGTAGCTTTTAGAACATCACCGACTAACATAGGTCTTTATCTTCTCTCTATTTACTCAGCTTACGATTTTGGGTTTATTACGGGTAGGCAAGCAATTATAAAATGTGGAAAAACTATTAAATCCGTTTTAAAGCTTGAGCTTTATGAAGGACATCTTCTCAATTGGTATGATATCAAAACACTAGCTGCCCTTCTTCCTAAATATGTTTCAACTGTTGATAGTGGAAACCTGCTTGCTTGTTTATGGACTTTGGAAGAGACAATATCTGATGTTTTTTTTGATGAAATCCTGAATAACAACTTGTTTCTTGGGCTAAATGATACCCTGAATGCAATAGATGTTAAGGATTGGAATCGTGGGGATGATGTTAAAGTTATATATGATCAATTAGATCGCTTATTTGCTGAAAGACCTAAAAGTTTAATAGTTAAAATTCATATTTTGGAACAAGCTTTGCCACTTTCAGAAAAGCTTTTAGAATTGACAAATCTTGAAATGCCAACTTCAGTTGAAATAAATTATTGGGTTAAAAAAATTCATGATGAAATCAAAGGATGGAATGAAACGATTGATCTTTATTTTCCGTGGATAAAAAATTTAGAAAGTTTAGATAGTGTTATAGAAAAAAATGCAGGATCTATAAAATTTAAGAAAATGATCGATGAAGAGCCTATCTCTCTTTATTCATTGGCTAATGGTGAAATAGAGGGTTATCAACAGTTATTTAATATCTTCAAAAATGGAAAATCTTTTAATGAAGAACAAATTGTTACATTAAATCAACTTGAAAAAGCGTTTGATCAAGCCAAAGAGCAGGCAAGTAGCCTTATCAATCAAGGCAAAGAAACTTTAACAGATATTCATAAGCTAGGTGCTGAAATGAATATGCGCTTTCTTTATAATGAAAGTCGTAAAGTGTTTACTATTGGCTATAATGTATCTGACAACAGGCTCGATAATTCCTACTACGATCTTCTTGCAAGTGAGGCTAGACTTGCAAGCTTTGTTTCTATTGCAAAAAATGATGCACCACTTGAGCATTGGTTTGCACTTGGAAGATCTTTTTCTCTTGTAGAAGGTCAAAAAGTACTTCTCTCGTGGGGCGGAACTATGTTTGAATATTTAATGCCGTTATTATTAACAAAATCCTACAAAAAATCTTTACTTGATGAAGCATGCCACTCAACAGTTGCCTGTCAAATAGTTTATGGATCAAGAAGAGGGATTCCATGGGGTATTTCAGAGTCTGCCTTTAGTGCTTTGGATTCAAGAAAAACCTATCAATATCAAAGTTTTGGTGTTCCAAGACTTGGGTTAAAGAGAGGTCTTGAGGATGATTTAGTTGTCAGTCCCTATTCAACTGGCTTAGCTCTTATGGTCGATTGCAAATCATCAATTTTAAATTTAAAGCGTCTGATGTATTCCATGCATTCTGATATTTTTGGACCTTGTGGTTACTATGAATCTGTGGATTATACAAGGATGCACAAACCTCAAGGTGAAAGGGGAGTAGTTATTCATGCTTATATGGCCCATCATCAGGGAATGATTTTTATATCAATTAATAATTTATTAAATGATGGCATTATGCAAGAACGATTCCACAAAAATCCTCGAGTAGAATCTGTTGAATCCCTCCTTTATGAAAAACTCCCACTCTTTACATCAATTAATAAGGATTATACAAGAAATGCCCCTGTTGCAAGATTAAGATCGCTTTCTACAAATTTAAACTTAAATAAAATAGAAACTGCTAATACTTCAAAGCCTAAAGTAAACTTGCTCTCTAATGGCAATTATTCACTGATGATGACAAATTCAGGAACAGGATATAGCCATTATGAAAAAATAGAAATTACCAGATGGTCTGCAGATCCAACATCTAATGAACTAGGGAGTTTTTGCTATATTAAAGATCTAAAATCAGGCAAATATTGGTCATCGACATACCAACCGACAAAAATTCAGCCTGATTCCTATTTAGTCAATTTTACCTCCGACAAAATAGAATTTAAACGCCAAGACCAGGCTATTGAGACAATAACAGAAATTGTAGTCTCTCCAGAGGATCATGCAGAGATAAGACGCATGACTTTTACAAATCTATCGAAATTTAAAAGGCATCTGGAACTGACAAGTTATATGGAGATTAGTTTAGCACCGCACTCAAGTGATAAAGCGCATCCTGTCTTTAATAAAATGTTCATCCAAACTGAAATTTCTCAAATTCCATTTGGACTTATAGCAACAAGGAGGTTGCGTTCTGAAACTGAACCGCCTTTATTTATCGCGCATTTACTGATATCCAATGACCACAATGATACAATTTTGCAATACGAAACAGATCGTGCTCAATTTATAGGAAGAGGTAGAACTTTAGAAAATCCTAAAAGTCTTGAAAGTTCTCTTTCAAACACAACAGGTGCTGTTTTAGATCCTATTTTTTCTTTAAGAAAGCAAGTTGTATTAGATCCAAATCAACGCATGGAAGTCTCTTTCGTGACTCTTTTTGCATCTAGTGAAGAGAAAATTCGTCTACTGATTAATAAATATAGAGACTTTAGCGCAACTAATAGAGCTATTGAAATGTCGTGGACTTATTCTCAGCTGCAGCTAAGGCATTTAAGAATACACCCGGAAGAAGCCAAAATTTTTCAAAAATTGGCAGGCAAAATCATTTATCCACAAGCTAATTTAAGAGCGTCTTCTGATCGCTTAAAAAGAAATAAGCTTGGTCAGTCAGAACTTTGGCAGTATGGTATTTCAGGAGATAATCCTATTCTTGTGGTCACCATCGGGGATGAGGCTGATGTTGGCTTTATTAAACAAATGTTAGTGGCTCATACGTTTTTAAATGTAAGAGGTTTAAAATGCGATGTTGTCTTTTTAAATGAAGAACAAATAGCTTATGAGCAACCCTTAAAAACTCAAATATCAAAATTGATAGAATCACACCATTATCATGCGCAATCGACAAGCGAAAAAAATGTATTTCTTCTGTCACTTGATCAGATGCCTGAAAATCATCTAAACTTAATTTTAACAGTTGCAAGAGCAATTTTTGTTTCTGCAAGAGGACCTTTAAAAGATCAATTAAAGGCGGAAGTGAAAAAATTAGAGATAGCTTCTAAATTACCGATGATTTCAGGAAAAAATGAATCACTTTCAGAAGAACTACCCTTCATGGAGTTGAACTTTTTTAATGGGCTTGGAGGATTTTCAAAAGATGGCTCTGAATATATTATTTACTTAAAAGCCGGACAATCAACCCCAGCTCCTTGGATTAATGTGATAGCAAATCCTGAGTTTGGGATGACAGTTTCAGAATCAGGGATTGGCTCTTGCTGGTATGGTAATAGCCAAACAAACCGCCTGACACCTTGGTCTAATGATCCGTTACTTGATCCTATTAGAGATGTTATTTATATTCGCGATGATGATCTTCAAGTTTATTGGTCATCAACACCAAACCCTATACGCGAGCTTGATCCTTATCGAATTAGACACGGCCAAGGATATACGGTTTTTGAGCATAATAGTCATGGAATTAATCAAGAATTAACAGTTTTTGTGCCTGTTCACGATGACAAATCATCACCTGTTCGTATCCAGAAAATAAGGCTAAAAAATAGTTCGGATAAAAAACGGAAACTAACGCTTATGGGTTATTCAGAATTAGTTTTGGGGGGTCAATCAGAAGATACAAGATGTTTTGTTGTTACCGAGTGGGATGCTGAAAGAAAAGCTCTATATGCTAAAAATAGCTACAATCCAGATTATGGATCTCGTATAACATTTGCAAGTTGCAGCCCAAGAGCTGACTTTTATACAGCAGATAGGGTTGAGTTTATAGGTCGTAATAAGTCTGGTAAAAACCCGTCAGCCCTTTTAAAGAAAAATCTTTCAAATACAACAGGTGTTGCATTAGACCCATGCATGGCACTGCAAATAACAATCGAAATGCAGCCAGGAGAAACTTATGAAGCAGTCTTTATTTTGGGACAAGCTGCAGATATAGCAGAAGCTAATGAACTTGTTACTTTTTATCAAAATTATGTAGAAGTTGAAAACAGCCTGCAAAATACTAAAAAATGGTGGTCGGACTTTCTAAAAACAATTGAGATTGAAACACCTGATATGGCAACTAATTATTTGTTAAATAATTGGCTGCTTTATCAAAATCTATCTTGCAGGATATGGGGTAGAACAGCTTTTTATCAATCAAGTGGTGCTTATGGCTATAGAGATCAATTACAAGATGTGATGGCGCTTTTGTACACAAAACCACAAATTGCAAGAGATCAAATCTTAAGGGCCGCAGCTCACCAATTTTTAGAAGGCGATGTCCAGCACTGGTGGCATCCAAAATCAAATGGTGGAATTAGAACACGAATTACAGATGATCTTTTGTGGCTACCATTTGTTACAGCTCAGTATTTGAGGGTGACAAATGATATTTCAATTTTAAATGAGGAAGTTTCGTTTTTAAAAGGGCCTCTTTTAGAAGAGCATGAACATGAACTTTACTTTATTCCGGTAATTACTGAAGAAAAATGTACTCTTACTGAACATTGCAGAAGAGCCATTCTTAAAGGATTGACAAAGGGCGCAAATGGAATACCATTGATAGGAACAGGCGATTGGAATGATGGGATGAACCGTGTTGGAATAGAAGGTAAAGGGGAAAGTGTCTGGCTTGGATTTTTCTTGATACATGTTTTAAATGACTTTATTGAAATACTTGAAAAAACAGCCGGCAATGAAGGTGAAATCAATAACTATAAAATTGCAGGTGCAGAAATTTTAGAAGCTATAGAAACAAATGGATGGGATGGGGAGTGGTACAAACGAGCATTTTATGATGATGGAACTCCTATCGGATCTACCGAGTCTACAGAAACAAAAATTGATTCTCTCCCGCAATCATGGTCTCTCATTTCTGCTAAAGTCAAGAGTGAAAGATCTGAAATTGCGATGGAATCAGTTAAAAAATATCTATTGAATGAGCAAGAACGATTACTTATGATTTTAACAAATCCTTTTGATAAAACCTTAAAGGATCCAGGTTATATTAAAGGCTACCCTCCTGGTATTCGTGAAAATGGCGGACAATATACACACGGATCGCTTTGGGTACCGCTTGGTTTTGCAAGGCTAAAAAAGGGACAAGAAGCAGTTGACATTTTGCAAATTATGAATCCGATAAAACGAAGTTTAAGGGAAGCTGATGTTTTAAAGTATGCAATTGAGCCCTATATTCTACCAGCAGACATTTATACTAACGTAAAGCATCTTGGTAAAGGTGGCTGGAGTTGGTATACAGGTTCTGCCGCATGGATGTATAGGATTTGGCTTGAGGAGGTATTAGGTTTTAAAGTGAGAGGGGATAAACTCAACCTAGAGCCTGTAATTCCAAATGATTGGAAACAATTTAAAATTCGCTACAGGTATTTAAATACTTATTATAACATTGAATTTGATGTTCAAGGAGTTTATAAAACAGAGGATTTAAAATATTACTTAGACGGTGAACAGTTGGTCAATCCCGAAATTCAATTGATAGACGATGGAAAAGAGCACACGTACCGCATCAACATATAGCTTGAGGCTTTAGAGCTAATTCGGTAATTCGAAAAGGCGGTCTTTTGGATCTTTTTCAACTGCATTCAGAAAAACATAAAAATTTAATAGAAAGGCATTTAACGTTTTTATGTTTTTATGTTTTTTGAATTCAATTAAAAAATCTCTCAAAACTCCACTTTTTTCGAATTACCGAATTAGCTCTTTAGCCTGCATTTTTTTTGGAGATTTACATCTTAAGCATACACTTTGAGAATTTAATCCTAAATCAATTTCCGCTTTTTTTAACGCAGAGGTAAAGAGAGTGTAAGCGTCAAATCTACCCATCTTTAAATCTTTACTTTCCTAACTATTCTTAGTGCTAGGGCCCCTATAGTCTGTTCAACATTACGAATAGCTAGTTTTTTAAAGATTAAAATGCGCGAACCTAGAGCTTCGCTACTAGAATAATTAGTTCGTAATTTGAAGTAATCTAAATGTGTCATATTTAATTAGTAGCGAAGCTACGAAATTATGTAGTCAATTTAATAAAAAATAGAGCCCTTGAAACGACGACAGGAAAAAAGGATGGTTAGATTTGACGCTTACGCCTCTGCGTTAGAAAGGCGCGAACCTGTTTCATTGATGGATCTCATCCTTTTGTTGTTTCTTCTATCCTCGCCTTTTCTTTTCTCTTGTCGCTCTCTCTAGTTTCAAAAAAATCCTACATATTTATTAAAATCACGGAAAACATGAGCTTAAGAAAATGGTAGTCTACATATTAAAGATTAAATAATTATTTTTTAAAGCCATTATCATTACTACAATTATTAATAATTAATTGTGCTTTAGCGGATCCCTGATCAGCAGAAAGCTTGTAATACTTAAAAGCTTCTACCGGATTTTCTGTTGTTCCATAGCCTTTTTGATAACACAACCCAAGATTAAATTGCCCTCGAGCGTATCCTTGATCAGCAGAAAGCTTGTAATACTTAAAAGCTTCTACCGGATTTTCTGTTGTTCCATAGCCTTTTTGATAACACAACCCAAGATTAAATTGCCCTCGAGCAACTCCCTGATCAGCAGAAAGCTTGTGATACTTAAAAGCTTCTACCGGATTTTCTGTTGTTCCATAGCCTTTTTGATAACACCACCCAAGATTACATTGCCCTTCAGCAAATCCCTGATCAGCAGAAAGCTTGTAATACTTAAAAGCTTCTAGCGGATTTTCTGTTGTTCCATAGCCTTTTTCATAACACCACCCAAGACTAAATTGCCCTTCAGCGAATCCCTGATCAGCAGAAAGCTTGTAATACTTAAAAGCTTCTACCGGATTTTCTGTTGTTCCATAGCCTTTTTGATAACACCACCCAAGATTACTTTGCCCTCGAGCACATCCCTGATCAGCAGAAAGCTTAAAATACCTAAAAGCTTCTACCGGATTTTCTGTTGTTCCATAGCCACTTTGATAACAACACCCAAGATTACTTTGCCCTCGAGCACATCCCTGATCAGCAGAAAGCTTCAAATACTTAAAAGCTTCTACCGGATTTTGTGGAATCCCGTAGCCACTACCATAACATGCTGCAAGACAGAATTGACCAATTGGATCCGAGTTCGGTAGAGATAAATAGGGCATGAGAGGCTGTAATAACCCAAACAAAATGGTTTTATCTTTTGAAGGATCCTTACTTTCTAAAATTTCCAAGCAATGGTTTAATGTCGCTTTGATCATATTAATTTTACTTAGGTTGATTCTACTTATTTCATTGGAATAGTTGCAAAATAACCGACTCCAAATAGGACTTACCTTAAATTTATAATCATTTTCATAGGACTTAAATGTATTCTGAGCATGCTCTTTCCAGAAGGTCTCTTGCTTTTCATTTTTGCAAACGATTTCATTAAACATTTTACTGCAAGCCGAGGTGAGTAATGCATTTTTTGGCTCTAAACCAGGATATTGGTAATTTGAACCAAAAATTATCATATCCCATGCGGTATAATAAAGGTTAATGTCCGTAACATCATTAATAGAATTGTTTCGTTTCATAATATAACTCCTTTTATATAAAAAATATTTTAACATATTATGATTTATTAAACAAGATTAAAAATATAAAAAACGTTTATTAATTCATTCAATCTTTTTCTTCTTTAAAATTTTTGTAAAAAATAGCTTAAAAAAGTCTTCAATTCCACATAAGTTCCATGTACCATAATTGTTTAATCTAAGTTCAAGGCTAAAAGGTGCAACTATGACTGAGTCGAAAAAAGCTGTAATCATCATTGGCAATTGGAAAATGTATAAAACCATTGAAGAATCGGTCGATTTCATAAATAAGCTTTTGCCGGAAGTCAAAGAAGAGACCTCGAAAATTTATTTGGCTGTTCCCTTTACCTTGATTAAACCTGTATCTGATGAGGCTAAAGATAGCAACATCGTGATTGGTGCTCAAAATATGAATGATGCTGATGAGGGCGCTTTTACAGGTGAAATTGCTGCTAGCATGTTAGTTGATGCAGGTGCAAAATTTGTGATTCTTGGCCATTCGGAGCGTCGTGAGCATTTCAACGAAACAGATGCTTTTATTAATAAAAAAGTTAAAAAAGCTTTAAGCGAAAACCTGCAACCCATACTTTGCATAGGTGAAACATTTGAGGCAAGGGAAGCGAACCGCATCACCATATAGCTTGAGGCTTTAGAGCTAATTCGGTAATTCGAAAAGGCGGTCTTTTGGATCTTTTTCAACTGCATTCAGAAAAACATAAAAAGTTAATACAAAGGCATTTAACGTTTTTATGTTTTTTGAATTCAATTAAAAAATCTCTCAAAACTCCACTTTTTTCGAATTACCGAATTAGCTCTTTAACCTGCGTTTTTTTTGGAGATTTACATCTTAAGCATACACTTTGAGAATTTAATCCTAAATCAATTTCCGCTTTTTTAAACGCAGAGGTAAAGAGAGTGTAAGCGTCAAATCTACCCGTCTTTAAATCTTTACTTTCCTAACTATTCTTAGTGCTAGGGCCCCTATAGTCTGTTCAACACTACGAATAGCTAGTTTTTTAAAGATTAAAATGCGCGAACCTACAGGGTCTTTTGATTAAAAATACTTTACACTGATTGCGCTATAGTGGACAATGGTTTCTTTAAAAATATGGAGGGACTATGGCTCGCAAAAAGACGAAAGAGTTTTACTCGGAATTTGATCAAATGATTGACTCTGAGGCATTTCTTGAAACAATTCAGGATGGTTTCAAGCAAGTGGAAGATCCCC
>Ga0335394_10000715_pt1 | contig 36215 bp, 32 predicted proteins | sample MAT03_FD_205741 | JGI IMG/M metagenome (GOLD analysis project Ga0335394, IMG submission 205741) | Freshwater microbial communities from Lake Fryxell liftoff mats and glacier meltwater in Antarctica - MAT-03 (spades assembly) (version 2) ...
AATCCCCGCGCTGGCGCGCCGCTGCGCTAGAAAAAAGGGGGACTTTGAATCCAGTTCCTCCCTTTTTATAGACGCGAAGCGGCTTCCCGAAGGGTAGGGGGGCTAGGGGGGATCACTCAGTGCCCAAGATCACAGCCAATCACTTTTCAAACATCCTCTAAGACATTTATGAAACTGCTTTATACATCCCTCAATTTTTTCCCGTTCTCCATAGCGCCATAGATGCATTAGTAGTGGTATTGATGTAAGGATTGTTTGATGGGCGGGCTTCGCCCGCCCATCAAACAATCCTTACCAATTTAGGATTACCGACGCATTCATGAAGACGGGCGTAAGTGAGCGGATGTAACACTAAGGGTCGCCATAGAAATTGGGGAAGGCCTTTTCCTAAAAGCTCCATGGAGTAATGCTTCCAGACAAGAATGCGGTGTAATTGGGTAACTAATCTAATACTGTATAGCAATTTCAAATGGGTTGTGAGAGGTGGGCAGGCTAAGCCTGCCCACCTCTCACAACCCATTTCACAAACATTTCAGTCAGCTCTAAGCAGGCTCCGCTTCGGTTTTTTGCTGCAAGAGCTGAACAATGGATGATTTTTCGAGCAACCCCATTAGCGCGCCGTCTTCTTTTTTCACTACCGCCAAGGCAGGAACCGCTTCATTAAGTAGGCTGACCACATCCAATAGCGGAGTATCAGAGGAAATCGTGGTGACATCATCAGGCGATCGCGTGAGTGACTGCACTGAAACGTTCCACCAGTCGTTTGTGGGCACCGTTTTAATGTCATCCACCGTAATTTCGCCCGTTAGCTTGCCCCCTTCATCGGTCACCAGATATTTCTTCCAGGTCACGGCATTGCCGATGATGTGATTATTCGCAAATTCTCGCAGAGAGCTTTGGGATGAAACCATCGGGCTATTGGGAATAATGGCATCGGCTGCCGTTAATCCGCTCATCAGTCTTTGCACCGAGGCGGCTTGGGCAGACTGCCCAGCATTTTGCAGTAGGAAGAACCCTACGAGCAGCGTCCACACGCTACCAATTTGGCTTAATCCTAAGACAGACGCCAAACCCAGACCGATCGCTACCCAACCAAACACCTGACCAACCCGACTGGCAAATGCAAGTCCTTTGTAGGGTTTGCCCGTTATTTTCCAGACGATCGCCTTCAGCACGTTGCCGCCATCTAACGGCAAACCGGGAATCAAGTTGAATGCGCCTAGGGCGAGATTGACGTAGGTAAGCAATGCCACTACGGCTGCTAGAGGCCCTGTGATGCCGCTAAAATAGCCGATCGCATTTAGCAGGCCAAACAGAAAAAAGCTCACCATTGGCCCAGCGATCGCCACCCGAAACGCTTCACCGGGCGTTTTTGACTCTTCACCCAGGCTGGCAAGCCCGCCAAAGATAAACAAAGTAATGGACTTCACCTCAGTGCCCTGACGAAGTGCCACCCAACTGTGACCCAGTTCGTGAGCTAGTACTGACGCAAACAACAAGAGAGCTGTGACCAACCCTAATGCCCAGGCGATCGCCCCTAATTGTGGAAACTGATAGCTGAGCAAGCCACCATAATTCCAAGTCACTAGCGCTAGCACCAAGAACCAAGATGGATTGATGTAAAACGGGATGCCGAACAGGCTCCCCACGCGTAAATTATTGTTCATACACGTCGCTCCCAGAAAATAGTTGAAAAGAACACCAAAAATCGCGCTTCTTTAAAAGATTTAAGATTTAAAAGACTTAAGAAAATATGAGTTAATACCACGCAGTTAAATTTTTGTAGAAAACTCGTTTTTTGTACATCGTAATGTGTCAGAAAAAATTATCTTCAAAGTTACTAGCGTCAAATCAACGATAAATGATTTTATACGCACGTCCATAAAAGTATCGTAACGGAAAGTTAACAACGCATTCATCTGTCTCCTGAGGTAATATCCGCTCATTATGATTCGGCTATCTCCCAAGAGTTTTGTTGAACAGTTTACTGAGCAAGCCTTTCAAAACTAAGCGGCGCTTTAAAGCATGATTCTTAAACCAATACTCCGGACAGTTTTTGAGATAGAGGCTGAAACCCTCATTCCACCATTAGCATTTGACCTCAGCGAGGAGGCTGAAACCCGCACTCTGTCGTTGGCGATTTAAAACTGTCCGGACTATTGTTAAACTTTCCACAACAGTGCAAGGACTACCCGCTGCCTGTTAGTCTAGGCGATACTAGCTCTCGACTTTTTGTGGCGATCGCCTTGGTTTAACCCGTGACCACCATCTTGTTTGACTTTGACGGCACTATCGCCGATTCATTTGATGCAGTTTTACAGATTACCAATCGGCTTGCTAAAGAATTTGGCTACGAGCCTGCTGGCCCCGCTGAAGTAGAGCGCTTACAAAATCTCAACTCTAGAGAAATTCTCAAGCAGTCGAAAATTCCGATGATTAAGCTGCCACTCCTGCTGCGGCGGCTAAAAACTGAAATGCATCGAGAAATTGGGCATCTCCAACCGATTGTGGGTATGCATGATGCCCTCACCCAACTTCAGCAGCAGGGTCATCAGCTTGGGATCGTCACATCTAACACTCAAGACAATGTCTCGGTATTTCTGAAAAAACATCAAATGGAATCGCTGTTTGAGTATGTCCAGGCTGGTGTGGCGCTGTTTGGTAAAGGGCGTAGCATTCGCCGAGTGCTGCGGCAGCATCAGCTTGCCCCGCATACCGTTATTTATGTAGGGGATGAAACCCGCGATATTGAGGCGGCTAAAGCAATTTCTATCAAGGTGATTGCTGTGAGCTGGGGGTTTAACTCCAGCCGCGCCTTGGCTGAGCAACATCCTGATGCTCTGGTGCGTGCCCCCCATGAGCTGGCAGATGCGATCGCCAGCCTACGTTCAACCTCAGACCAAGCGTGAATATCTTCCGGCTTTAGCGGAAAATGGTAGTGGTATTGAGGTAAGGATTGTTTGATGGGCGGGCTTCGCCCGCCCATCAAACAATCCTTACCAATTTAGGATTACCCGGAAAATAATGTAAAGCCGGAAGATAATTCACCAAGAAGCTTTACTGACCACTACTTACGTCATCGCTCAAGTTAAACAAAAACGGAACGCCACCCCCTTCTTTGCCCATGACTAATACCTTGGGCATTTGAGCGCCGCCTTCTCGCCACGCCTCGATCGCCTCTTTCTGGAGGACGAGCTGGCCTCCGGCGGCTTTTAGAGTTTCTGCCAACAGGCGTTGAGCTTCGGCTCGACCTTGGGCGCGGTTAATATCGGCCTGGGCTTCTTGCTGGGCTTCTTGGGCAACGTAAACCGCTCGCTGTGCCTTTTGTTCCGCGATTTGCTTTTCTTCAACTGCTCTGGCAAACTCTGTAGAAAACTTCAAGTCCACCACGCTGGTATCTAGCACCAAGACCCCATATTTTTCGAGGCGAGCGCTCAACGCCTCATCAAAATCTTGTTTCAAAGCGGTTCGCATGGTGATCGACTCTTCTGCTGTTCGCCGTGCCGCTGCGACCTTAAACGACTCCTGTGTCTGGGGTGCAATTACCTTGGACACCAAATTTTGTAGCGAACCCTGCCGTCGTCGAATTTCTACCACCTGCGCTGGATCGAGGCGAAAGTTAATCGCAAAACTAGCTGATAGATACTGCAAATCCTTCGTGGAGCTTTGTGCAGGCACCTCAAACTTCTGCACCGTCACGTCGTAGACATCCATTTTGGAAACAAAGGGCGGCTTAAAGTGGATGCCCTCTAGTAGCACCCCATCTTTAGCCTTTCCTAATACACTTAGAACCCCCGCCTCGCCAGGGTTAATAATGACAAACGAATTGAGCGCCAAAATTAACAGGCCGACTACTGCGAGTAGCAAATAAGGGGACACAGAGTTAGGAGAATTTAGAGATTTCATTAAGTTCAAAAGAAAAGAGTACTTGCGCCTAGGAGATTGGTTAAATGATCGCGTCCTTAAGGAACTGCCTCATTTAAAGCATCCTGCCTGCCTAGAACTGGCCTAGAAATGGAATGGCAAGCAGAGTATTGACTGCTCTTAGTTCTCTTTCCATCATTCCGCATTTTCTCTCTAAAACACGTCTGAGTCGTCTGTTAACGTTTCAATTAACAAATCCATTTGCTGTTGCTGATGCGTCAGAAAGGTTTCACATTGGCGAAGGTACTCAACGGCAGTGGCAAATTCGCTAAATACTTCTGCCAAATCCAGATTGCCCGATTCAATCCGATTAATCATGCGTTCTACCTGTACGACGGTAGTTTCGTAGCTCCAGTCGGGATCGAAACCAGGATTCGTGACGGGGTTAGAACTGGGAGAAAGTTGGCTCATCGTTTAAGTCCAGTTAAATAAGTCGGTAGTGGTATTGAGGTAAGGATTTTTAGATGGGCGGGCTTCGCCCATCTAAAAATCCTTACAAGTTTAGGACTGCCAATAAGTCCAGTTAAACAAATAAACAAATAAACAAATAAACAAATTGAATATGAAGCATCAAGGATCGGGGGCGGTGTTCTCTGGGCTGGAAACCTCAAGACTAGGAGACTCAATTACTTCTATGACTTGGACGCGCAGTTGCCCCTGAGCAAGCTGAATGGTGAGAGGTTGAGCAGACGTAATCTGGGCGATCGCCTTCACAATTGCCCCATTTTCTTGCCTAACGACGGCGTAGCCACGCTGCAATACCGCTTGGGGATCAAGTGTCTGAAGCTTTTGTCGCAGCAAGTTGCAGTGCTGAGCTTCACTCTGTACCCGCTGCTGAGCACTATGGATCAGGCGTTGCCGGAGCCAGCCCAGAGATTGAGCCTTCTGGTGGATTCGCTGATCCAAATTTAGCCGTTGCAAGCGATCGCGTAGTCGGTAAACATGATCGGTAGTTCGACTTAAGCAAGAGTTAACGGTTCGATTAAGCGCTTCGATCCGCTCCTGATGCTCCAGGTATAGAACAGCCAGTTGAGGGACAGACTGTTCTGCTGCCGCTGTGGGGGTATGGGCGCAGACATCTGCGGCTAAATCGGCCAGAGATTCATCCCGTTGGTGGCCAATGCCCGCGACTACCGGGATAGAGCAATCCGCGATCGCCCTCACTACCCGCTCATCGTTGAAGCAAGCCAAGTCTTCAACTGCGCCGCCCCCCCGTGACACAATCAGCACCTCTGCCCGACCATCGCGCTCAACCCGCCGAATGGCTTGCACAATCGACGTTGGAGCCTGTTCGCCCTGCACCAGCGCTGGCGATAGCAACACCCGCAAGCCGGGGTAGCGCCGCTTCAAAGTACGTCGGATATCGCCCCAAGCCGCCGCTTGCTGGGAGGTGACTACAGCGATCGCTTGGGGGTGGGCTGGCAGGGGGCGTTTGCGATCGGGGTCAAATAACCCCTCAGCTTCTAACCGATTGCGTAACTGGCGATCGCGCAGTGCCCGCAGCCCTTCGCCCGCTGGCAGCGCCTGCCATACCATCAGTTGATAACTGCCCCGCTGAGGGTGCAAACTAATCCGCCCTAATACAATGACCTGTTCGCCTGCGCTGGGCTGCACTGCCAGTTTGGCAAGCTGACTGTTCCAAACTACGCAATTGATAGCTGCGGTAGCGTCTGGATCTTGAAGGGTAAAAAACAGCCCACTGCGGTGCTGATTTGCACTAGACACTTCCCCCGTCACCCACACCTGCTGGAGCTGTGGATCGTCCTCTAAAACAGCTTGAAGATAAGCGGTCAGTCCCGACACCGAGAGCGCCGTATCTAGAAACAAGCTGGGCAGATTAGAAGCCATGACAACAGAGTGGTGAACGGTACCTATCCAAAATTCCGGACGAATTGACTAAATGCCCCAGAATTTCGTGCGTGAAAGGTGAAAAATCAGGTAGTGGTATTGATGTAAGGATTTTTTGATGGGTGGGCGAAGCCCACCCATCAAAAAATCCTTACAAATTGAGGACTACCAAAAATCAAAACTTATTACACACGAGATTCAGATCTGATTCAATCTGCGCTTTGCCAAGGACTTAATCTGCGCTTCGCCACGGATAACTAAAATAACAGACAACCGACTATACTATAATTTACACGACTTATAGTACATTTGTATTTAGCCTAGCTGCAAATCTAGTACAATTTAAGTTGGGTATGTGCACTGTAAAAAGTGAATGTGTAAAAAGTGAATGGTTGCTTTTAAGATGCGTTGACTGAGATAAGTAGATGGGCGTAATTAAATATAAAACCTTAAAAGTCTGCGCCGCCCGCTGTGCGGGCGGCGCAGACTTTTAGAATCTTGTTTTTATTTAGGTTGAACTACTTAGAAGAAGCGTGTGAAGAATTTTGCTAGAAAAGTTTATTCAGCTTAAGTTCTAAGTCAAGGTTGTCGAGATTGCTAGATCTAATGCGCCGATCCAATACGCTATGAGAGGATACTTAAGCGGCATTCTTGACCTTTTACAGAGTGCGGCGTACGTCATCCCACTTCCATAGTCTCTCCCTTTTTTTTTGCATCTCCTCCCCGAAGTTTTGTTTTGAGGCGCTAATGGCTAAAGCTACTGAAAGTTCCGAGAAAGATAAAGCCCTGAATTTGGTGATGACCCACATCGACCGCACCTTTGGCAAGGGCACCATTATGCGGTTAGGCGACTCTAACCGGATGAAGGTTGAAACGTTTCCGACCGGAGCCTTGAACTTAGATCTGGCGCTGGGCGGCGGGTTGCCAAAAGGGCGAGTCATCGAAATCTATGGGCCAGAAAGCTCTGGTAAAACGACGCTGGCACTGCACGCGATCGCCGAAGTGCAAAAAGCAGGAGGCGTTGCTGCCTTTGTGGATGCTGAACACGCGTTAGATCCCGCCTACTCAGCCGCATTGGGAGTCGATATCGAAAATTTGCTGGTATCCCAGCCCGATACTGGGGAAGCCGCTCTAGAAATCGTAGATCAGTTGGTACGATCAACCGCGATCGATATTGTCGTGGTGGATTCTGTAGCGGCTCTTGTGCCACGCGCCGAAATTGAAGGCGATATGGGCGACATCCACGTCGGGTTACAGGCGCGACTGATGAGCCAAGCCCTACGAAAAATTACCGGAAATATCGGTAAAACTGGCTGTAGCGTTATCTTTCTGAACCAGTTGCGCCAAAAAATCGGTGTGTCTTACGGCAACCCAGAAACAACCACGGGCGGTAACGCGCTGAAGTTTTACGCCTCGGTGCGGCTCGATATTCGTCGCATTCAAACCCTCAAGAGGGGTACTGAAGAATACGGCATCCGCGCCAAAGTGAAGGTTGCCAAAAACAAAGTTGCCCCACCGTTTCGAATTGCCGAATTTGACGTAATTTTTGGCAAGGGTATTTCATCCCTGGGCTGCCTGATGGATATGGCCGAGGAAACCGGAGTGGTCGTCCGCAAGGGTGCCTGGTATAGCTACAACGGCGAAAATATTAGCCAGGGACGGGACAACGCTATTAAATACATTGAAGAGAAGCCTGCAATTGCTAAAGAAATGGAGCAGCAGGTGCGGCAAAAATTAGAGATGGGCGCGATCGTTTCCGCAAATTCAATTTTGCCTAAAGCCGCCGAAGACGACGATGACGACGAAGAATTCAACGAAGATGAAGGCTAGGGTTTGCCAGCCCCAAATCCCTAAAAGATTAGTAGGACTTACGCCTTTGAGTGATTTTGGAGAGGTGAAACGCCCCTAAAATCCTTCAGAAACCCTGGCTTTCGTGTTTAGTGTGTAAGACCTAATTAATCTGAAAAATCGAGCTTCAAAATAGACCTACCCCTAAATTCTTGCTCTCATGGATACCCTTAAAACCGATGTACTGGTCGTAGGTGGGGGCACTGGGGGCACAGCCGCTGCCGTTCAAGCGGCACGGCGAGGAGCACAGGTTGTATTAGTGAGCGAATTTCCCTGGCTGGGGGGAATGCTCACCAGTGCAGGCGTTAGTGCGCCAGATGGGAATGAACTATTTGCCTTCCAGACGGGTCTTTGGGGTGAATTGTTACGAGAGCTAGAGTGTCGCCAATCCGGTGGGCTAGATCATGCTTGGGTTAGCTTTTTTACGTTTGAGCCAGCGATCGCCGCTCAAATTTTTGCTGATTGGGTGGCTGCTTTGCCCAACTTGAAGTGGATACAGGGGCAAGTGCCGTTAGAAGTCATACGTCGGGGCGATCGCGTTACTGCCGTTCGGTTTGCTGACCTGACTGTAGAGGCCAAAGCCGACCTAACAATAGAGGCCACAATTGTCCTAGATGGCACTGAATTGGGCGATTTGCTAGCTCTAGGAGACATCCCCCATCGCTGGAGCTGGGAATTTCAAGCGGAGTGGAGTGAACCTAGCGCCCCAGTACAGCCTAATGAGTTGACAGCCCAATATTCGGTACAGGCACCCACTTGGGTTGTGATACTGCAAGATTTTGGCGAGGGAGCAGAGGCTCCTGAGATCCCAGCCCTCCCTAATTTTGACCCAGCGCTATTTCAAGGGGCTTGGGATGATTATGGAGCTGAAGCATTTTTGAATTATGGGCGACTGCCGCACGATCGCTTCATGCTCAACTGGCCATTTCACGGCAATGACTATGGCCACCAAATAGAGCGGTTAATTCAGTCCCCAGCCGACCATGCAGAATTTTTACAAGCGGCGCGATCGCACGCTCAAAACTTTGCCCGATTTATCCAAACGCATTTGGGAAATCGCTATGGGCTAGCAACTAACCTCTTTCCGCAGCTCAAAAACGGGTTGGGTGGGGGTGCCTTTGCTCTGCATCCCTACTACCGAGAAAGTCGGCGGTTGCAGGGAGTCACTACCGTACGGGAGCAAGATATTTCGCCCGTAGCTGGTGGCCAAGTGGCTTCACTGCCTCTGAATGCAAGGGGTGAAGTGGATGCAGTGGCGATCGCCAACTATGCCAACGACCATCACTACCCCGGCTTTACACTACCCCTGTGTCCTAAATCCATTCGCTGGGGTGGTCGCTGGACAGGTACGCCCTTTACATTGCCCTATGGCTGTTTAATCCCAGCAGCAGTTGAAGGGGTTTTAGTATGCGAAAAAAATATTTCTGTGTCTCACATTGCTAATGGTGCAACGCGGTTACAGCCAGCAGTGCTAGGTCTGGGGCAGGCAGCAGGAATGGCCGCGGCTCTGTGCATAGAGCAAAACTGCAATCCCCGCGAGCTATCGGTACGTCTATTACAAACGGCACTCGTGGATGAGGCGATCGCCCCTGCTGCCGTCATTCCACTGTTTAATCTGCCGCCTAACCATCCCCAATGGCGGCACTGGCAACACTACTATCTAGAACATCCTGAAGCGTATCCGATCGACGGCAATGTGCCTGTCCTGGCCGCATCTTACCTCCAACTTTTCCCTTCAAGCCCAGGAGACCCTCGCCAATCCTTTGCGTCAGAGACATTAACCTTTGCGTCAGAGCCATTAAAAGGAGCGGAACAATCACAATCCTTTAAAGGTACCTTTTGCCGCCAAGCCGAGCAGTTGTACGAATTTACGCTGGAGCCAGACCCGGCGATCGCCACCTCTCAGGCTGAGCCTCCAGCTTCACCGAGCACGCAGACCGTCAGTTTAGTTACCTTACACGCTGAAATAAATCATCAGTTTCAGCACCTGTTTTCTCCTCAGCGTCTCATCGTAACTGGACGGCTAAACCGCTCTGGAAACTGGCTTTTGGTAGATGCCTTAATTCCCTTGGCGTAACTCTTACAACGCTTAGTGATTAGACCTCCTGTACGAATGCCTTTTTGAGGGCGTGAATCGTTTCCCGGCTTCGCTGGGAAACGATTCACGCAGAAGGTCTATTGAATAAACCGAGTCGTTTTATGGGGAGTCGCACGAAGTACGGCTTTTCAATAAAGCAATTGAACAAGTTCGCAACTGAACAAGTTCTGAACACATAAGTACGTAAGGGATCAGCAAACAAAAATCATCCCGGTGTCATTCCCGCGCAGGCGGGAATCCATCTGCTCGATAGGTGCGGGGGTGGATTCCCGCCTGCGCGGGAATGACGCTGGCATGTCCTAAGCCTTATGACTATGGCTATAAGTACGTAAGCTCTGTATGCCTGTTCAGTAAGCAGCACAGGGCTTAGATGCTTGTGTTAGAACGCGCTTACCTACTTACATTTTCTCACAAAATATTTGTAATCATTCGGACTCGGGTAGTGGTATTGATGTAAGGATTTTTTGATGGGCGGGCGAAGCCCACCCATCAAAAAATCCTTACCAATTTAGGACTACCGGAACTCGATCTTGAAGTAATTTTCCTGATTGGTTTGGAGAAGCATCGTAACAGAGAGTAGAAACTTCTACATGGAACCCTTTCTATGCTGATGCCAAATTCCATCTTCCCCGTGATTTTATTTGTGTTACCGATGCTGTCATCTACCATGTCTGAAGTAGAGATCCGCCTGACATCTGTTATTCCTAATGGATCTCAGCGCATGGGGTCACAGGTTTACCAAGTGCCTGTAAATGGCGAATCTTTTCACCGGGGCAGTGGCCGCTGTGAAGCGCTTCAGTGCCCTTAGTGTTTCTGGCACGCCGCAACTCCCTAAAGCAAAGTGCAGAATCTCAGGCCATCTGTTAGATTCAATGCATTAGCAAGGAATGTAAAAATTATTGGATACCGCGCTTTACCAAAAGAATTTGCTCAGAATTCCTAGATATAGTTTAATTTAGGAGTATTTTGGTAAAGGCCTCACCACAGCCCCAGGTGTGTCGCTTTTACTCTGTCTTACTTTCTTGTACTTAATGCTACGCAGCTCTTCTTGAAATGACTAATGATTTAGATCTGATCAAACGCCTGAGTCCCAGCGCAATGGATCAGATCATGCTTTATCTAGCGTTTAGTGCGATGCGAACGGGCGGGCATCGACACGGTGCGTTTTTGGATGCTGCCGCTACGGCTGCCAAGTGTGCTATCTATATGACCTATCTGGAGCAAGATCAAAACCTGCGAATGACGGGGCATTTGCACCATATTGAGCCAAAGCGCGTCAAGGTGATTGTAGAAGAAGTGAGGCAAGCACTCACAGAAGGCAAACTCCTGAAAATGCTTGGCTCTCAAGAGCCACGATATTTAATTCAGTTGCCCTATGTGTGGATGGAGCAATATCCCTGGCAACCAGGGCGATCGCGCATTTCTGGTAACAGCCTCACGATGGACGAGAAGCGGCAAATTGAAGATAAGCTGCTTCCAAATCTTCCAGATGCCCAGCTCATTAACTCGTTCCAATTCATGGACATTATCGAGTTTCTGCACAGCCGCTCTCAAGAAGATCTTCCCGAAGAACGTCGGTTACCCATGAGCGAAGCGTTGGCAGAACATATAAAACGCCGATTGCTTTATTCTGGTACCGCGACGCGAATTGACTCGCCGTGGGGCATGCCTTTTTATGCCCTAACCCGCGCCTTCTACTCGCCTGTAGATGAAGAAGAGCGCACCTATATTATTGTGGAAGATACTGCTCGCTACTTTCGGTTAATGCGAGATTGGGCAGACCATCAGCCCAAAGTGCTGCGTATTTTGGAAGAGCTGGACATTTCAGAAGATAAAGTTGAGACGGCATTGGCGGAATTGGACGAGGTTCTACGAGCATGGGCCGATCGCTATCATAAAGACGGTGGCCAAGCTTTTGTAGTTCAAATGGCGATAGGTCCAAAGGACGATTAGACGCTAAGGATTGCAAATTAATTAACCTGTAATCTTTTTTTGAACGTGCCGCGCGGCGCGCGGCACGTCCAAAAAAAGATTAGGTTTTATTTTGTAGGCAATCCTAAAGTTACAGGGTGGGGGTTGATTTGAGCTATTGGTTCAATGGGTTAAGGGTAGGTCAGTTAAGCTTGCTAACCCTGGGTATGGCGATCGCCCTTTCGCATCAGACTGCTCTAAGCTACCAAGCTCCTCTATCCAACGCTGATCCAGACCCCTCTGATCCTGGGTTGTTGGCCCATAGAGCGCTGCCAGCCCTGCCGCCAAATCCTGCTCTATTTGTCCCTAAATTTCCCTCGTTCAACAGCCAGCCCCTCGACCTCCAAGTTCGTCTTTACAGTCGTTATTTAATGGCGAACGGAGCACCCGACGTGCTGATAGTCGGTAGTTCTCGCGCCCTTCAGGGCGTTGATCCCGTTGCCCTTCAACAAAGCTTGGCAGCGATCGGGTATCCCAATTTACGAATTTACAACTTCAGTATCAATGGTGCGACGGCTCGTGTAGTCGAGCTGATACTTCAGCAAATATTGCCGCCCGATCAACTTCCCCGTATTCTGATTTGGGCTGATGGTTCACGGGCGTTCAATAGTGCCAAACTTGACGTTACTTATAACGGTATTACTGCCTCTGCTGGCTATGCCCAACTCGGACGGGGACAGCGTCCTATCGAATTGTCGCTAGAAGTTCTTCCCGCTCCATCTCCTGAGATTTGTATTGACTTGCCCACCGTGCCCACGGCTCAAGCATTGTCATTCACTCAAGCATTGTCATTCACTCAAGCATTGTCATTCAAAAGAGCCCAGAGTCAAGGCAATCTGGCTCAGTTCAATCTGACTCAGATTAAACCTGCAAACTCAATCCCCAGCCTTCCTTCTCGAAAGACCAGTTCTGATCTCTTTCTGGATCATCAGCCGTCTTTACTGAGTGCTTTTACTCCAGCTTGCTCCCTTTTTCCTAACCCAAACCCGTTAATTCCTACGCGATTACCCCAGCGCGATTCATCCTCTGTTATAGAACAATCGTCAGCTTCGCCAATTAACTCGAACGGGTTTCAATTTATCTCGACGCAATTTGATCCCAGCACATATTATCGACGGTTTCCTAGAGTTGCAGGACAGTACGACGATAATTATGTGCCCTTTCGTTTTGCAGGAGAGCAGACCTCTGCGACAGTGGCGATCGCTAGATTTGCTCAACGCCACCACATTCAACTACTATTCGTTAACTTGCCCCTCACGCAAGAGTATCTCGACCCGGTGCGTCAACGATACGAACAGCAGTTTCGTCAACACATGCAGCAGTTAGCAACACAGCAAACTTTTCTCTTTCAGGATCTTAGCCAACGTTGGTCAACGCAAAACCAGTATTTTGCTGACCCTAGTCATCTAAATGGTGAAGGTGCTCGGGCTGTGAGCGTTTATTTGGCAAATGATGCTGGTATTCCTTGGGATAGGCTGTTGCGTTAGCTACCCAACCAATGCAATTGAGATGGTGCTGCCCTACTCAATTAGGGAACATTAGAGGTAGAACTGGTATAGTCACAACCGCTTTAATTAGGGACATTGTTAGTTATGCGCTAAGCACATGGCCAACCCTGTACTTGGCTCTAACCTCACTGGCCGCAGCTACCTCAGAATTAGATATTAACTTGGCTCGTGAGCAAGCGATGCTATTGTCAAAGCGTCCTTAGGATCGCATACAACATAAAGCCTAATCTTTTTTTGGAGGTGCCGCGCGGAGCGCGGCACCTCCAAAAAAAGATGGTAGTCCTAAATTGGTAAGGATTTTTTGATGGGCGGGCTTTGCCCGCCTATCAAAAAATCCTTACATCAATACCACTACCAAAAAGATTACAGGTTAATTAATTTGTGATCCTCACTATAAAGGTTAGAAGGGAAAAGGTTGGCAGAGACGATAGAAGTACGTTATTTCTGACATAACTATTTAGATAGACCTGTCAGACGAGCTTTCCAGATCGGCTGAGTGGATTAGGAAGTCTTTAAAATGGCTGAAAATTTGATTACTGCATATCTAGCTGAATTCGCCATCGTAGATACTCAAGAATTAGCAGAAGAGCTGTTAATTCAAGCAACTTCAGAAACGAAGGCAAAAAAGTTTGCTGAAGATTATGCTCTTAATTTAGGCATAGATTTGTTTATGATGATGCCTGCAACTGAGCAACAGATCAGACTCTATCGGATCATGGGCAAATCTGTACTCTTGAACCCAGGCGGAGGCGATCGCCTCTAACTGCATTGTCATTGATTAAACTAACTTCGCCCGCACGGTTGATTGTTCAGCAACAACGTTTTGCAAAAAACACAAAGCCACCCAGCCCGCCCTATAGCCTTGTAACAGAAGTTAGGTCAGCGGGGATGAGTTTGGGAAAAAAAATCCACCTATCCCCGCTGACCTTAACCTAATTGGCACCGCTATAAAAATAGAGCAGGCTGAGTAATGCAAAAGTACAGTTACCCACAAGGGTCAAAGGATTCTGCGGCTATCTCAAAGCAAATAGTGCGGAAAGATCGTCGGCAAAATATCAGTCAGCTGCATATTCTTCTTCAAAAAATTCACCATCAAGCTGCTTAAGACGAATATGCTTTCGACCAAGGGAAATTTCAAACTCATCACCTGGCTTCAAATTCATCTGCTTTGTGTAAGCTGAACCAATTAGGAGGTTGCCGTTTGACTGAACCGTAATTCGATAGCTAGCGCTGCGACCGCCTCGACCGTTACCGCTTACTTTGCCATCTAGCTCAATGCCTTCAGCATCAATTAGCGCGTTTAAGAACTTCATCATGTTGACCCGTTCCACACCGTTCTTAGTCACAGTGTAGTAGCCACATTCTCGCGCTTTCTCTTCTTTGTTGAGAGTTTCAAGCTGCTTAACCTTCATCAGGAGAGTTTCCCCAACAAGGGGTTCGATTTTCTTCTTTTTAATCATTAACTTAATTCTGAAGCCATCAACTAAAGTCTATTCGCTACCAGCTAACAGTCGGGATTAGAGGTCAACCTAGCTAAAATTCAGCTATATAGTTGCCCAAAACTTTAACTCCACAACTTTAAGGCAGCTCGTAGGATCATATTACACTGGGTTAGGAAAAATTCTCCACATTTTTCTATTAAAATCTAGCTTTGCTATCAGTTTTCTTAGAGAAGATTGACCGTAATGTCAACGCATCCCCAAGAATGTTAGGAGTCAATCTATAGTTTTTAACAGCCACAACCGCTTAGCACCCTGAAATGAGTTGTCAGAGACGGAACAAAGAAGTCTGCCATACTGCTTACAAGTTACGGTAGTCCTAAATTGGTAAGGATTTTTTGATGGGCGGGCTTTGCCCGCCCATCAAAAAATCCTTACATCAATACCACTATCCAAGTCACAAATAGATTAGGGTTGCTCAGATGAATTAAGGTCTTGAGTCTAAGAACCCATGTCATCGACGCATACCTTAAAGTCGAAAGTCATCGCAACGACCAATAGGGTGAAGTTAATGCACTCCTTTGTTCAGGTTGATGTAAAAGAAACTTAAGTCTGTGCATTTAAAGACGCTGCGATGGCAAACTAGCCTAACTCTTCCAACTACTCTCTCTAGATATTACTAAGTCTCCATTAAACGAAAACATTTTGAGGATGGCTGCAACCTAAAATTTAAAATTTTGACAGTCCTAAGCAAATAAGGATTTCTAGATGGGCAGGCGAAGCCTGCCCATCTAGAAATCCTTACCTCAATACCACTACCGAATTTTTAATAGACATTGTAAGCATGAGGCTTTAGAACCCTGTGCCGAGCAAGCGGCGACCGACATCAGGTTCCAGAGCTATTAGTCCTATCAACATTAGTCCTATGACTTGTCATGCTTTGCGAAGTACGGACTCTGCCCATGCTTCGCAAAAACATGACATCAATACCATTAACCTAAAGCCTAGTTTTTATTTGGGCTAGACTACTACATCTCTGAACGTATGTAATCAACATGAAATTAACGACCCGTGGGCACTACAGCGTTAAAGCGCTACTCGACTTAAGCCTGCAGCCGGATTATGGGCCTGCTTCAGTTCGAGCGATCGCCATCCGCCAGGGTTTGCCCGCCCCTTATCTCGAAAAGCTGTTGATTGAGCTACGCCAAGCAGGGCTAGTCAACTCTTCCCGCGGAGCGCAAGGAGGATATCAACTAGCGCGATCGCCTGCTCATATCTCGCTGGTGCAAATTTTGACGGCTGTTGGAGAAACCTTTGATCCATTACCGCGCCACATCCCTGACGCAGATCAATCAGAAGATTGGGTCACTTTCACGTTATGGCGGCGTCTGCACCAAAAGCTTAAAGCAGCTCTCCAAGATATTTCTTTAGAAGATCTATATTACGACGCTAAAAGTTGGCAAGCAGCGCAAGGAGAAACCAATAACTTCATGGTCTAAATGACACCCGACTGGTCGCTGGCTCCAAAAAAGCCGGAGTCCTAAACTCCTTTCCAAAAAAATTTATACATGAAATCAGCAGCACCGGACTAACGTTGCAAAAAAATGGGGAACAGTCTTAAGGTGATGGGAGCTTTAATCTCCGCAAATGTGGGATGTACTCAGTCAGTCTATTTATCCAAGGTAGGAACTGCTAAATCGACAGCAATTCCAAATTCAAAATTCTTAGGGGCTGAAACCTTTGATTTCTCGTTCAGTTCAAGCTCTATTGAAGGTTGTTGATCGGTTGGAACGACCTAAACTCGTTCTGAATTTGGAATTGCTGCTAAATCGAGTTTAGACTTGACAGTTCCCATACATCTTAGAGATAATAGGCGACTGTGGTTCTTTTGCTCGGATCAGGTTTACGCTCATTGGCAAATGCTAAAGGCAGGGTTTGTGTCGGCGCTTTAGCTACCTGTACGGCATATTCAGGAAATACTTATGACTTACGCAATTATTGAGACGGGTGGAAAGCAGCTACGGGTTGAGGCAGGGCGCTTCTATGATGTTGATCGCCTTGCTCTAGACGAAGATGAAGCCTTTACACTCGACCAAGTTCTGTTCGTTGAAAACGATGGAGAGGTATATGTTGGACAACCTCTTGTAGATGGGGCAACTGTCGAGGCCACCGTCCTACGCCATTTTCGGGGTCGTAAGGTTATCGTCTACAAGATGCAGCCTAAGAAAAAGACCCGCAAGAAGCAAGGCCACCGTCAAGAACTAACGCGGGTGATGGTAAACGCCATCAGCTTGGGCGGTTCTGCCCTAGTACGTGACGAAAAGTCAGCAGAAGCTTCGGTAGATGCTGCACCTGTTGCTGAAACTGCACCTGTTGCTGAAACTGCACCTGTTGCTGAAACTGCACCTGTTGCTGAAACTGCGCCTGTTGTTGAAACTGCACCTGTTGTTGAAACTGCACCTGTTGCTGAAACTGCACCTGTTGCTGAAACTGCGCCTGTTGCTGAAACTGTACCTGTTGTTGAAACTGTACCTGTTGTTGAAACTGCACCTGTTGTTGAAACTGCACCTGTTGCTGAAACTACTGTAGAAGCCGAGAGTTAGAGACTTAGGGTGAAGTGGAAGAGGCGATCGCCTTTTTTCACTTTGTCGTTAAACCGACCCGTTAGAATTAAACTGGTCAATGAGAATATCCACCGATAGTTGAGTTTCAAGTTTTTAAGCAAAGGCGAGGGCAACCATGGCACATAAAAAGGGAACGGGTAGTACTCGCAACGGTCGCGACTCTAATGCCAAGCGATTAGGTGTTAAGCGTTACGGTGGAGAAGTTGTGAGAGCAGGCAACATCATTATTCGCCAACGCGGTACCCAGGTTCACCCTGGTGAAAACGTAGGGCGGGGCAGCGACGACACGCTATTCGCTCTAATTGATGGCGTTGTAACATTTGAGCGCCGAGGTAAGAACCGCAAAAAAGTGAGTGTTTATTCTACAGTTGCTCCAGTAGCTCCAGTAGCTCCAGTTACAACTCCTGTTTCGGTATAACTCCTAGCTAGGGAGTTTATTCTCCCTAACCTACACTAAGGCCCAGCATGTTCTCACAGATGAGACACGCTGGGATTTTTGGTTTACATCCAATATCTATAGCTGTCGCCACAAAGGTTAGGACACTGGGATCAAAGGGGGTGCAGGGGTTCCACCCCTGCACCCCGTCCTAACCAATCCGTCTATGGCTATATATCTTCATTAGACCTCCAGCGTGAATCGTTTCCCGGCTAGCCGGGAGACGCTCTCAAAAAAGCATTCATGCAGGAGGTCTAGTATTTTTAATTTTGGCAATCCTAAACTGGTAAGGGTTTTTACAGCGCGAACCTTGCCCGCGCTGTAAAAACCCCTACATGAAGACCATCACCTTAATTTGGAGAAGAACTCTAGGTAGTGGTATTGATGTAAGGATTGTTTGATGGGCGGGCTAAGCCCGCCCATCAAACAATCCTTACCAATTTAGGCCTCCCGAACTCTAAGTAAATTTATGGTGAAAAATTGAGGAAAAGGGATTGCTTTTCTAGGAATTCCGTATAAATAATGAGGATAGAAAGATCAGAGGTTCCAGGAAGGCGAGTTTCAATCGCTAGACCTGATAAGAGTTGACCGATCGCAAGGTGCTGTTGAAGATTTACTGATTCCCCTGACTATCTAGGATTTTTCTATCATCGGCAGTTGTGGACATGATTTTAGACCGGAGTATTCCGACAACTAACAAACTAGAATGCTGCATCCGTAGCGCTTTGGAGCTAGGTGAGCTGTCACCGGGAGCGCAGTCTTGCATCCATCGGATTATCTCTGACGGTAACTTATCGGAGCGAGACCGAGTCTTGCTATCTATCTTGCAGGATGCGATCGAAGATGGTTGTATTTGTCAGGTCATGTCTCCAGTCTGTAGCTGAGCGTAATTAATCCGTTAGTTATTTGGTGTAGTCCTAAACTGGTAATGATGTTTTGAAGCGCTAGCAAAGCTCGCATTTCGAAACATCATTACCACCACCTTATATTGCAATTGGCTAGACTTTTCCAACAACAGAAGACACCAATCTATTCGATTCTCTAGATTCAGCATTTGAGATCTCAACAGACGTAGGGCTTAGTGGTGCAGAAAACTTTTTAGAGTCTCAAGACGAGAAAACCGTGACACGGGAGAACTCAATTCGCGTTTCTAACTGTGCTCGTTTTTTGAGGGAAGCAGCGGCAGGCGGCGGACTCTTTTGCGGTAAGGTGGCTAGCCTGGGAATGGGGAGATGTTGATAACATAGCCGTTTAATCTCACGTAAGCCTAATTGTAAAAAGCTCAATCCCCGTTGGCTATGCCAGTCCAGTCTGTTGCGCCGACCTTCAGCGGCCACCACCACCGCCAGGGCAATCGCAATCAGCGTGGCAGAAGCTAGCAGCATCAATAAACAATTGAGAGCTTCTCAATTCTTAACTTTTGAGATCGCCAATAACCTCTCCGAACTCAACAACGAAGCCAACCATTTTCGCTTGCCTAATCTTGAACTAAATCAGACAACCTCAACGGAGCGACTACAGTTTGGTATGACGTTTGACATGAGCGGCTCGCGGAGGCAGTCCGCTCGATGGAAGGGTTAGGCGTCATTATTCAGCGAGCCACCGCTGCCTCTGCCAGGCCACCAAGAGCCTTGCGAAGACTTTCAATCGCCGGACACTGGCCAGCGCCGTGCCTTTGAGCCAGATACGCTGGATCGTTGTAGCCAACCCAGACCTGAGACGACGAGTCTTCCCACACAAGCGCCTTGAGCGGCAGATCTATACCTACAGTTTGCTCGCATTCCATGAACGGAGTACCGCCTTGAGGGTTGCCGAAGATCAACACTTCGGTGGGGCGAAGTGTCTTGTCAATCTTTGCTGCGCCAGCAGCATGGTCGATTCGATTGAACACAGTGAGGCCACGCTGCTTGACCAGTTCTTCGAGTCGGTTCATTGTTTCCTTGGTGCTATGAGGACTCTTCACTGTGACAAGTCCGTCGGCAGCCTGCACCGATGAAATGACAAGGAAAAGGGCGAGGCCCAAAAGGGCGAGGCCCAATACGTGAACGGCTTTCATGGAACTGCTCCTTGGTTGATCAGCGTCTGCTATGACGCCTAACAATTTATTAGACTGACAGGTTCGGGCTAACTACCCCATTTGAGCTTGTTATCCAGATGCGGTCGGGGCTAAAGGTCGATCGCGGCAGTTAAGCCGAATCATTCTTGGATAATAGCCCTTTTTTAACAATAGCCACGCCAATTTCAGGATATTTCCATAATTCTCTACAGAGAAGGTAAAATAGCATTTGTTACAAAAATTGTCGGCAATCCTATCCGGATGTCTTTTCAACCCAAGCTCTTTGACCAAATTTGTGATGTCATGCGCCGCAGGCATTCAAAAACGAGTGGGTTGCCACACCTTGCGCCACAGTTTTGCCACTCACCTGCTCGAAAACAGCTATGACATCCGTACCATCCAAGAACTGTTGGGTCATATAAGGTGTTAAAACGACGACGATCTACACTCATGTCCTCAATCGAGGTGGCCGAGGCGATCGCACCAAAATCCTCATTACTTCATGGGGTTGAGCGGGATGATGAGTTGCGAGTTGGATCGGGCGTTGGCTTGCCTGTGCTGAGCACATATTGCTAGCCTTCAAAGGCTTGCTTTCACCTAGTGGAGGTTGGCGATCGCCTCACCTATAACGGAACGAATACTCTGCTTCGCAACACAGCAAGATAACGGCTAGATTGGGTCACCGCAAATAATCGTACCCCCAGACAACCTCTCGACAGTCGGCTCAACCACAGGGTTAGACAGCGCCGCCACTGCTACCCAACTTTCTGTTTAGGATTTCTTCCATTTCTCTCAGATCCTCGTCAGTCCGAGGGAATGGATAGGTTGGACTATTGGGATTCCCCATTCTGATCAAAGCCTCGATCGCCTCGTCGTCATCCCGATGAGTCAAGATGTATGCTCTCAGCTCTTGGCAAGTCATTCGGCTAAAGTCAGGTTTCGTCATCATTAAACTTCCATCGACCATCGGAAAAAACCAAAATTTCCAGGCTCTCAGTCACACCAGCAAGTATGAACACAGTCTTGGTGGTCGGACTATATCGGAATCCATAAACTAGGTTGATACCCGTCTGATAGCATTTGGCAGACTCTGATACAGGCAAGAGCCTGTTCTGCGGTGGGCATACGCTATGACTCACATGATAGCGAGTATCACCATACCGTAAAGTCTAAAAGTTCCAAACGGCGATCGCCCCCAATTTGAGTAAGATTTCACTGTTGAATCCGCAATCACTAGGAATTCAACCGATAAGCCAGTGCCACCCATTCATTGAGGCGATCGCTCCCTACAGGTTCAAACCCAGCGGCTATAAAGGCAGCGGCTACGTCTGCTTCGTATTCAGCGGTAAAACCAGCGGCAATCAGCATCCCGCCTGTTTCACTTTCGGCGGTGCGTTGATGACGTAGCGCCCGCCGAAAGTCTGGAGCCAGTGCAATGTGAACCCGTGCCAAGATGTTAGCGGCAATCAGGTCAAAGCTAGCAGCGGGTTGAATCGTCGGCACGTCCTTTAGTGCTGAGCCACTCATCCAGTGACCCATCTGACTGCCGCTGCCCAGACTGCCTGCCATTACCGTTACCTGCTGCGCCACCCCGTTTTGCTGCACGGCAGCTTGCGTGGCTTGCACGGCGATCGCGTCGTTATCGATCGCGAGCACCTGTGCCCCCAGCTTGGCGATCGCCACACTTAAAATGCCCGATCCGCAGCCCAAGTCGAGTGTGTTCATGGTGGGTTGAACGTATTGTTCTAACAGCCGTAAGCTCAGCACCGTAGCGGGATGCAGCCCACTGCCAAAGGCCAGAGAGGGCGGCAGGGTTAGTAGAATATCGTCTGTCGATTGGGGAAATGCAGGCGTGTTGGGCGATCCGTGCTCTGCACAGGCAAGCCAAACCACAAACCGCTGCCCAATCCGGTGAGCGGTCGGACTCAGAGCATCGGGGAAAGATGGCTTTTCATCCAGCACTGCCGTTTGCAACTCGGACGTCAATCCGGTGCGATGCAGGGGCGAGAGCTGACGGGCAATGTCGTCTATGTGCGATCGCGCTTGGGCATCGTATGCAACATAGAGGTAGATTGTGAATGCCCAGGAGGTAGTGCTGTCGTCGGCAGGGGAGCGATCGAGACTGGCGCAATTCGCTTCATCCGCTGCAACATAGGGGGTGAGATGAATTGTACTCGTGTAGGGGATGGCTGAGAGGAGCGATCGCACCCAATCCACTGCTTCGGCGGTGGCAGCGAAGCTGAGTTCTACCCAGGGAGCTGTTTGATCTGTAACGCTGGTCGGCATAGTTTCTCCAAAACATATTTCCTCCAAATAAGAGCGTAGCTCTCTACAAAAAATAGAGGATGTCTAACCATTCAGATCTGCGGTAAGTAGGTGGGCTTAAGATAAGTATAAAATCCTAAAACCCTGCGCCGCCCGCTGCGCGGGCGGCGCAGGGTTTTAGGATTTGGTTTTTATTTAGGTTGAACTACTTAATCCTAAACTTGTAGTGATTTTTTGAAGCGTGGGCTTAGCTCGCCCTTCAAAAAATCACTGCATAAAATACCACTACCCAGATCGGCAACATTGGCGTTCAACGTTAAACTAGGCTACGGATAGCTATAGTGAAACTCATGGCGCTTTTTACGCTGCGATCGCTCGCAAAAGACTTCGGTATTAAAGAACTCCTGCGCGATGCTAGCTTTAGCTTAGACGAGGGCGATAAGGTGGGGCTGATTGGCACCAATGGCTCTGGCAAATCGACCTTGCTAAAAATGATTGCGGGGTTAGAATCCATCGACAGTGGCGAACTGTGGGTTAACTCCAGCGCCAAGATTGTCTATCTGCCACAGCAGCCCGATCTGGACGACGATCGCACCGTGTTGGAGCAAGTATTTGCCGACAGTGGTGAACAAATGGCGCTGGTGCGAGAGTATGAAGAAGTCTCTGACAAGCTGTCGCACGTCCACGCTGGTACTGACCCCAGTGATACCGACACGCTGATGTCGCGGCTGTCTAGCCTGTCAGAGCGGATGGAAATGGAGGGCGCGTGGGAGCTAGAAACCAACGCCAAGGTGATTCTTACCAAGTTGGGCATTGAAGATTTGGATGCCAAAATTGGCGGCCTGTCTGGCGGCTACCGCAAACGCATTGCCCTGGCAACGGCGCTGCTGTCAAACCCCGATGTGCTGCTGATGGACGAGCCGACAAACCATCTGGATGCCCTGTCGGTAGAATGGTTGCAGAGCTATCTCAACCGCTACCGGGGGGCGCTGCTGCTGATTACCCACGATCGCTACTTCCTCGATCGCGTCACCAATCGCATTTTGGAAATTGACCGGGGTGACTTGTACGCCTACAGCGGCAACTACGCCTATTATCTGGAGAAAAAGGCCGAAGCGGAAGACGTTGCTACCAGCAGCCAGCGTAAGCATTCCGGCGTGCTGCGGCGCGAGTTGGAATGGCTAAAGCGCGGGCCTAAAGCTCGCAGCACCAAGCAAAAAGCCCGGATTGACCGCATCCGCGATATGCAGTCTCAGGAATTTAAAACGACCAATGGCAAGGTCGAAATTTCTACCGTGGGGCGGCGCATTGGCAAAAAGGTGATCGAACTGACGGAAGTTTGTAAAGCCTATGGCGATCGCACCTTAATTAAGGACTTCACCTACAATTTCAACCCCGAAGACCGCATCGGCATCATTGGCAGCAACGGCGCAGGCAAATCCACCCTGATGGATATTATGACGGGGCGCATCCAGCCTGATTCTGGCACCGTCGAAATTGGCTCCACTATCCACATTGGCTACTTCGACCAGCACTCCGACGATGTGGAGATGAACGACGACCTGCGCGTGATCGACTACCTCAAAAGCGTGGCGGAACTGGTCAAAACCTCAGACGGCAGCATTATCACCGCCTCCCAAATGCTGGAGCGGTTTCTGTTTCCACCGAATCAGCAATATTCCCCGATCGCCAAACTCTCTGGTGGCGAAAAGCGGCGGCTGTTTCTGCTGCGCGTGCTGATGAGTGCACCCAACGTGCTGATTTTAGACGAGCCAACCAACGATTTGGACGTGCAAACGCTAGCGGTACTAGAAGATTATCTGGAAGATTTTAACGGCTGTGTGGTTGTCGTGTCTCACGACCGCTACTTCCTCGATCGCACCATTGATATGGTATTTGCCTTTGAACCGGGCGGCACGCTGCGGCAGTATCCGGGCAACTATTCGGTGTATCTGGATTGCAAAAAAGATGAGGAGTCAGGCGTTAAGGATGCAGCAGTTAAAGATACAGCAGTTAAAAATCAGTCTACTGTAAAGCAACAGGTCGTAAAGGTTCCACCGCCAACGGATGAGGCCATACCTGTCGCCAAAAAAACCCGCAAGCTGTCCTTTAAAGAAAAACGCGAATATGAAACGCTCAATGCTAAGATTCCGCAGCTAGAAACTGAAAAGGCAGAATTGGAAAAAATTCTCTATGGCAGTTCGTCGGGTGGCGTGGGTGAAGTACAGAAACTATCGGCACGGTTGGCAGAAGTGAGTCAGTCTATTGAGACGGCGACCGAGCGCTGGCTAGAATTGGCAGAACGGGCAGAACGGGCAGAGTAAGCAGAAAAACCCGATCTAGAACGGTACGGGAGGCACGTCGCTCCTATCAGCTTGGTAGCCGAGTCAAGATAGCTCTGACTAAGTAGGTGGGCGTAATTAAACATAAAACCCTAAAAGTCTGCGCCGCCCGCGCAGCGGGCGGCGCAGACTTTTAGAATCTGGTTTTTATTTAGGTTGAACTACTTACTAGGCTGAAGCTATTGTTGTGGCGTGCTTCGAGCACCACAACAACATCCTTGTCCTTAACCTCGCTCGCTATGGCTATAGTTACAACTTTAGGTGGGCGATTTTCTATAGGATGTGAGGCAGCATCAAAAATAGCCGTCAAAACTATCTGTTTTTCGTAGGAACCATCCCATGAACGCGCCCGCAAACCGCTCTAGTGCCGGAAAGGTACTGGCGATCGCCACTCCCATCGCCATTTTGGCAACCTTGGCGTTTAATACGCTGTCTAATATTGCGCCTCCCAACGGCATTAATATCGGCCAGTTGTCCAACACATTGCTGCGCGGAGTGCTGATCACACCCGCTAACTATGCCTTTGCGATCTGGGGATTGATCTATGTGGGGCTGATCGCCTACGGCATTTATCAGTTTCGTCCGGCTCAGCAGGGCGACGCAACCATTCAGCAAGTGGATGGATGGCTGATTGTAGCCTGCATAGCTCAGATTGCCTGGGTACATTTATTTACGGTGCAGCAGTTTTGGCCATCTGTTATCGCCATGTTGGTGATCCTGGGATCGTTGGTGCAGGCATATTTGCAGCTAGGCATTGGCAAAGAGCGGGTAGGGCGCGATCGCCGCTGGATGGCGCATATTCCCTTTAGCGTGTATCTGGGTTGGATCTCGGTAGCAACGGTGGTCAACGTGGCTTCTGCACTCTACATTTCGCAGTGGGACGGCTGGGGGTTGAGTGCAGACAGTTGGACTGTTGTGATGATTGTGGTGGCAACGGCGATCGCCCTAACAGTGGTGATGCAACGGGCAGATGTGGCGTTTACGCTGGTGTTTATTTGGGCGTATGTGGCGATCGCCATTCGACAAGCTCAAGTTCCTAGCATTTGGATGACAGCGGTAGGCGGGATCATTGTTTTAGCTATTGCGTTAATTGCCCGTCGGCTTAAACGAAATTAGAAAACGTTCAAAACACTCGCTAATAAGCATTTCGTAGGACTCAAGTCCATTAAGTAGTTCAACCTAAATAAAAACCAAATTCTAAAACCCTGCGCCGCCCGCACAGCGGGCGGCGCAGGGTTTTAGAATCTTATATTTAATTAAGCCCACCTACTTATAGCCATAGTCATAAAGCTTAGGACATGCCAGCGTCATTCCCGTGCAGGCGGGAATCCACCCCCGCACCTATCGAGCAGATGGATTCCCGCCTGCGCGGGAATGACGGGGAGGCGTCCTATTGATCATGGCTACCGCTATACGTCGAAAGCTAAGTAAGTTGAATGATGTTGCAAGATGCTTCGGTCGCAGCATCATTCAGCCTATAATGAACATGTTTGAAGGGGAGTAGCTGCTGGCACTGCGCCAGTTTGCCCGAATCAACATACTGGGGATGACCCTGGTTCGGGTGCTGAGAATGTGACGATGCGTCACATTCCCATTTAGCGAGACCTTCACTGAGTCCACAGGTTTGTGGACTTGGTGGAGCGTGTTCGCACCCATCGAGTCCACTCAGACCGCCACGCAATTCTGAGAGGAGATGGGACATGTTTGAGGCATTTGTAGCAGGGCTGCTGCTCATTACAATTTCGGAACTGGGCGATAAAACGTTTTTTATTGCAGTAATTTTAGCAACGCGACAGCGGCGATCGCTGGTCTTTATCGGCGTAGTCAGTGCCTTAGCGGTAATGACTGTCATTTCTGTGCTGATGGGGCAGGTTGCAACCTTGTTGCCGCCGCACTACATTCGTTACGCTGAAATCGGATTATTTCTAGCCTTTGGCTTTAACCTGCTAATTCAAGGGTGCCGCATGTCAAATGCATCGTGCGATCGCGTGTGCGAAGAAGCCGGAGAAGCCATTGCTCAAGCTGAAGGCCACATGGCAAAGCAGCCTACCAACCTCGCCGTTATTTTGCAAACCTTTGGGCTAACGTTCTTAGCAGAGTGGGGCGATCGCACCCAAATTGCCACCATCGGTTTAGCAGCGTCTAAGAATGCAATCGGGGTAACGCTGGGGGCAGTTTTGGGTCATGCCATCTGTGCCGCGATCGCCGTTGTGGGCGGCAAACTAATCGCCGGACGCATCTCCGAAAAAGTGCTCACCTTAATGGGTGGCGCACTGTTTTTGATCTTTGCACTGCTGGCGATCGTCAATCTCGGCGGCGAACCGGGCATTGCTCAAATGGACGCTTAGAGACAACAAACCCCCGACTTATAAGAAAAAGTCGGGGGTCTCAGGGCACGAGTTACAGTCGTGTAGCCTATCTATGCAGCAGATAGACCGTAGGCCGACATCCGCATGATGTCGCGGGTGGTAAAGCCAATGTTGCTCAAGGCTTCGCCATAGCTGATCATGAAGTCTTCCACAAGGGCTTCTTTCTCCATGCCTAACTCACTAGCATCACCTTCTACCTGATTTAGCATCCGCCATACTAGGGGGAGGTTCTGCTTGTTAGCAACTTCCAATTCATCTTTCGATGTTTCAAAGTTGGCCTTGAGCCACTCTTCACCAAAGTTAAGGTGCATGTATTCATCTTTCACCACGCCTTCGGTAATTTTGCGCGCAAAGTCATCCGCTACAGGGATATAGATGTTGTAAGCGGCGATCGCAAAACACTCAATAATCAACGACTGAATTAACAAACAGGTCACGATTCGGCCATCAGCCGCTGCATCCTGAAAGTTTGTGTGCAAGCTGGCAAAAAATTCTTTTGCAAACGGCATGTCTGGCGTTACGGCCAAATTTTTGCCGCAGGCTTGGAAACCTTTTTTGTGACGGTTTTCCATTTTTGACAAGCTTAACAGTTGCTCCTTTTGGTCAGGGATCAACTCTGCCAGCCGCTGATAGTTATCAAACGCCTCTTCCTCGCCTTCAATGACTATGGCATTGATCCGGCTATAAGCATCTTTGTAAACGTCACTCTGGAAGTCGAGTTCTTGGGTAAGCTCTAGCTGCGGCATAATGTGGTCGGTCTCCTGGCTAATGCATCAATGTTTACAATCCGAAACCGTCAGTGTCGGGTTCAGGATTATTTACATCCAAAATATCGTCAATCTCTACTCTACTGTCTTAAACCCAGAAGTTGCCAAATTCTGATCTCTGAAAATACATCCAGCTTTGCTTTACTCTACCCGTAGACCCATGGGCGCTAAGGAGAGATCGAGTGTCCTTAATGTACTTCTAGAGCCTGAGTAACTCTAGAGCCTGATAGAGCCTTGATTCAGATTTCCAATTATTCGGCGATCGCACTCCATTAAGCGACGTATAGCTTCAGCCAGTCATCTTAGGACAAGGGGCTTAAGCCCCTTGTTGGGTGACGTGCTAACCTGCGTCCTAACGTTTGTGGCGACGGCTATAAATAGGTGAGCTAGGTCTTAAACCCTGTGACGACTTCTAGAAGGGCGGCATAGGGTTTAAGATTTAGATTTTATTGCGTTGAATTTTATTTTGGCCATATCACTTAGCTAACGTGTTGAATTACTCAATCTTCATCAACTTGACAAGAAACGGTGAGTCTTAATTGCCTTACAGCAGTTGAGATAATCAGTGCTGTATCAAGGTTTAAAGGAGAACTCTATCCAACTCCACAAATTAGAGACATGTAGGGTAGAGCTGGACTATATTCGGAACAGATTAGTATTCGGAACAGATTAGATAACTCGACTTTAAAATAAGGCGACACTCATGCGGAGAGCAGATCGAAGTAATAACTCTAACGATAACGAGACTCATTACCCCCGAAGTCGACAAGGAGAACCTGCCTCTGCTCATGAACTCAAAAGTCTGCTAACAACTGCGCGAGTACAGCGAGATGAGTGGCAGCAGCGATCGCAAGAGAAACAGGCACAGGCTGAACAAAATCATATCCTGTACTTAGAAGCGCACCAAAAGCATCAGAGCGCCCTAACGCTTTACCAAGAGGTTCAGACACAGGCACAATCATACCTAACCCTCTACGACACCGAAAAATCTAGAAATACGGATCTGTGGGTTAAGCATGAAGAAGTTCAAACGCAAGCGCAGTCGTATTTAACGCTACATAACACTGAAACAACTAAAAACGCTGAGCTACTAGTTCAATATGAGGAGGCTCAAACGCAACGAGAACACTACCTTACCTTGTATAACGAAACTCAGACCGAGCTTAAGCTCGAACGACGATCGAAGGCTGGAATCAAGAGTTGGGAAACTCGCCGCAAGCGTGAAAACGAACGATTGAAGCAAGAGATTGCCGAAATGACCCTTGTGTTACGCGACTCCTTGGCAGGCAAAGACGATGCTGTGAACAATCTTTATGCCCTAGCAGATCGCATGGATCGGATTCAGCAGCTTGTTGAATCTGTTGAAGAAGAACCCACCAATAGCCCCATTGGTTTAATCCAAAAATTCAAACGTGTTTGGCAGGTGATTAAAGAAATTTTAGAAGAGTAATCCATCACCCCAATGAGTAAGCATTCCGCTCCCATAACCCCGGCAGCACGTAAAGGAACCTTGGGCGATCGCATTCGCACTATTGCTGATCAGCTCAACCAAGAGAGCGCTGTGCAAATTAAAGCAACATCTCGCATCTTAGGAGCGGCTGCCAAAATTTCAGAAAATCACGATCGGCTGCTTGATGAAGTGGTTGAGATGGTTGAGGAAGACCTTGACCAACAGGTTCAAATGCTTCCTGCTGAACCCCATGTCAAAGCTCATACAGTCGAAAAGCTCAAGCAGCGCTTCAAGACACTCAACAGTGCCAAAGCCTACTTTAATCTAAAGGCATCAGGTTGGGCAGCCCTCGCTGCCAAGCTCAACAATCGAGCTGATGACTCAGCGTCTCCTACTGTTAATGACGCTCATGACGCAAAAGATTCTATTCTCTACCGACTCGAAGCCATCGAACATGAAATTAGATCAATGCGAATTGATCTAGCTCAGGCTCTAAAGTTTCTAGACATTCTTTTGAAGAAATTGTAGAGACGTCTAATCAAATCTTTAAAAGTGCTACTCAGCACCACTTTCAAAGATTTGATTTTGGATTTTATTTAACTCACGCTACAAGCCATCAAACGGCACAGGTGGTAGCGAGAACTCTGCTCTAGCAGTTTTACTTTTGCAACGCACTGAGCGACAGTGTGTTGACCCAGCGCTGACGGTATACCTCATAGAGCGCCATTCCAGCCGCCACAGATGCGTTCAGGCTAGACGTAGCACCGCGTAATGGAATTGAGACCAACATGTCGCAACCGCGCTGTGTCAGCATTCCTAATCCCTCACCTTCAGAGCCAATCACTAACACTGTAGCCTTGTTGAATGTGACAGTGTTGATGGCCTGTCCAGACTCAGCATCGGTGCCGTAAATCCAGAAGCCGGCTTCCTTCAGCTCTTCTAAGGCTCGACTGAGGTTGATCACGCGCGCTACGGGAAACTTTTCAAGTGCCCCCGCTGCAACTTTCATAACAGTAGAGGTCACCCCTACCGATCGCCGTTGAGGAATCACTAACCCTTGTGCACCGATCGCCTCAGCCGTGCGGATAATCGCACCTAAGTTGTGGGGATCTGTGATACTGTCTGCCACCAAGAGGACGGGTTGATCAGAGGCGGCTTTGGCTTGCTGAATCAAATCTCCCAGTTCGGCATAGGTGTAGGGCGCAACCTGCACGACTACTCCTTGGTGGTTAGCGCCATTGGTTAGGTGGTCGAGACGACGAGGCTCTACTTCATCAATCACTGCTCCGTTAGCTTTTGCCTGCATCAGCAAGGTATGAAAACGGGGATCGTAGCGATATTTGGGCAGAATCCAAATGCGGTTGAGTTGGCGATCGCCTTCTAAAGCTGCCAGTACCGTATGCCGCCCATAGATCAAGTCTGGGTTGGCATCTTCGGTATCACTATCGCTAGAAAGATCGTCTGAATGAGCCGATTCGGATGCGAACTCGTTCGCGGGAGGTGCGAACATCTTCCGCTTACGCGAATAGGGATCTTGACCGCTCGGTGCTCGCCGCGCCCTCGGCGTAGATTGGCCACCATCCCCATAGCCCTCAGACCGTCGCGCTTTGGGCGCAGGGCGAGTGCCATCGGCGTAAACAGCAGGCGATCGCCGTACCCTAGGTGAAGATTGCTCACCATCGCCATAGCTCTCTGAGCGACGTGTGCGAGGTACAAACTCCCCGCCACCATCTCGGCGATTGTCAGACTGCCGCGCTTTGGGCGCAGGGCGTGTACCATCTCGGTAACCTGGCGAATCTGAAACCGATCGCTTAGCAAATCGTCTGGCGGGAGCAGACGATTGACTGCTGTCGCCATGGCTCTCTGAGCGGCGCGGGCGCGGTGCAGGGCGCTGTTCAGACCCAAAGGCTCCGTCGTCTCCTGCAGGTCGTCTACTTCTGGGCGCTGATCGATCTCCAGTGCCAAACTCTTCTGCTCGCCTCATTTTACGAGTTGGCTGTGGGCTTTCGCTTCTTGCCCTTCCCTGACCGGGTCTAGGTGCAGGGCGATCGCCAAAACTAAGATCGTCACGACTGCGATCGCCATAACCCCGTTCAGACTTGTTGTTATTCCGATTGGAATTGCTGCGGCCACCATCACGGTACCCTGATGACCGATCTGCTGAGGGGCGATCGCTTCTAGACGTGGGGCGATCGCTGAAGCGATCGGGTCGAGCATCCCCGTTTTCAGACGGCTGTGACCGTCTCACAGAACCTCTCTTACCAACTGAAGGCTTGGGCTTGGGCTTACTTTGCCCTTTACGGGAAGGCTGTCCCTGAAAATTGTCACCGCGATCTCTAGCAGCCATTGTCATCTTCTCCTGACTCAGTGTATTGTCCCAGACTGTTCTTATTTCAGAGGTTGTTTAGGGGTGAAACCTCTTGCAGATTAGATTTTTTGAACCGCTGTGACGTGGAGGCGAAGCCCCCGCGCACAGGTATCTGCAGGCGGTTCGTTGACTTTTCCTATACGAAGAGTCATTTCTGTATTACGTATTCAAACAACCCCTCAGACTGTTGTTGTGCCAGGTGCATTTAGACAGGCAAGCTTCGATCCGGGCTAATCCAGCATACAAGAGCCAAGGCAGGATCGTGTGCAGTTACAGAATCCCTAAAGTTCTCTGTGACTAGCAAGCTATACTCTAACTCTCCTTCTCCCACAAGGGGAAAAGGGGTTGGGGATGAGGGGTAAAAGATTTGTCAGTCAACTCAGGCCTAAGTAGTTCAACCTAAATAAAAACAAGATTCTAAAAGTCTGCGCCGCCCGCTGCGCGAGCGGCGTAGACTTTTAAGGTTTTATACCTGATGTGCAACTTTCAATCCGCCCTCATCCCCCAACCCCTTCTCCCAAGCAGGGAGAAGGGGAGCAAGAGTGGCTCAAAGTCCCTCTCCGCTCTGGGAGAGAGATTTAGGGTGAGGGGGTTCAGGAAAGTTGCACATCGCGTGTTTTATATTTAATTACACCCATCTACTTACTACGGTTGAATGATTTCACAGGCGTTTTGCACCCGCAGCACCCTTCAAATTTCTTAGCTTTTGTTAAATTCTGCCACGACTCAGGGTGGCTTCGACCCATTAAGCCCTTCCTCAAGCCCAGGTTCAAAACATAGCAACGATAGTAGTTCAGAGAGGCGCGAAGAATTGGTCAGGTACAAATAGCCCAGAAGTGTTTCTAAACTAGTTGCTTGCTGGTAGATTTCTGGATCTACTCGTTTAGGCCCGCGGGCGGCGGCATTGCGACCCCGTTTCAAAATCTCTAGTTCATCGACGGTGAGGCAAGAATGGAGCGATCGCAAATAGTGTGCCTGACTTTCTGCCCGAACCTGAGCTACTACCTGCTCGTGATAAGCCTGGATACGCTTAGGTGGCAGCAAATAGCGGGTACGCACATGCAATTCGTACACTGCATCTCCTATATAAGCCAGTGCAGCAGGCGATAGCCGCTGCACCTCGCTACTTGAGATCAGTTGTTTCGGCTGCTCAAGGCCGTTTGACATGCTCCAGGGCAGCCTCAACGGTAGGCTGAAGCGTGAAGAACTTTTCCAAACGAACCATTTTGACCGTTTGCATCACTCTTGGATTAGCGATGAGCTGCAAACTGCCACTCAGACCTTGAATTTTTTTTGCAATTTGGACGAGTGCGCCAATGCCAGAACTGTCGATAAAGTCTATCTGAGAGAGATCTAAAATAATGTTAGAGGAATCTTCCTCCACACATTTATCTAGAACTTTACGAAAGGTAGGTTCTGAGAATGCGTCCAGCAATCCGGCAAGACGAAATAGCTGGCAATTGTCGCGGGTTTCGCGAGTACCTCTCAAGCTAACGGTTAGAGCAAGTGTTTCAGGAATAGACTCCTCCTGGCTGATAATCTTCAGCCGCAAATAGGTAAATCGAGGCTCAATTATAGTCGCTTGTTAAGCATCAGTCAACGGACAATCATCGTACTAAGTAGTTCAACCTAAATAAAAACAAGATTCTAAAAATCTGCGTCGCCCGCTGCGCGGGCGGCGCAGACTTTTAAGGTTTTATATTTAATTACGCCCATCTACTTAAGGACAGTGTAGTCTGACTTTTAATGTCTGAATTGATCTAATGTCTGAATTAATGGAGCCTTAGATTCTGATGTTTTTAGATCATTAGTCTAGCGCCATTGTAGGCAGAACTAACGTAAGAGCCGTAGAAGCGTGCAAAATCTGCGATCGCATTCTCACCTGCATTTGTAGCAGTACCCGTCTCTCGTGCCGGCTGTAGGGGTAGCCAACTCACTTGGCAACGCCATAAGTGAACCGCTTAATCTCCTTGTGGATGCTCTTTCCAAAGGGTGGTTTGATGGCGCAGGCTGAGAAAATCGCCATTGCCCAAAATTAGGTGATCAAGAATAGGAATTCCCAACAGTTGAGCACCCTTGAGAAGTTGATGGGTGAGATCAATATCCTGAGCGCTCGGTTCTAGGCTACCCGAAGGATGGTTGTGAGCAACGATAATCCGGGTGGCTCCTCGTCGAATCACCTCTCGAAAAATTTCGCGCGGGGGCGCTAGGGTTTCGGTAGCAGTGCCAATGGTAATGACTTGGGTGCCCAACAGTCGATGTTTAACATCCATGAGCACCACGGCAAAGCGCTCTTGAGCTTGCCACATTAAATCGTGGCTTAGCACGGCAGCAGCAACAGCCGGATCGTCAATCAAGGTGCGATCGCCCGGTCGCGACTGAAACACCCGCTTTCCCAACTCTACCCCTGCCAAAATAGTAGCGGCCTTAGCGTGCCCCACCCCATGAATTTGCATCAGCTCATGCACACTAACCTCTCGCAGCGCCTCCAAAGCATCCTGCTGACTGGTGGCCAATTCCCGAAGAATATATTGCCCTAACCCAACGGCTGACAGTTTTCCTGGGCCTTGTCCCGTCCCTAATAAAATCGCCAGTAGTTCTGCATGAGAAAGAGTTTTTGCCCCTCCTGCGTGAAGGCGTTCGCGCGGGCGCTCGGTAGGGGGCAGATCGATTACTCGAAGGCTATAGGTCATGGATGCACCGCAAAATAGCAAGATTGCTTATCTTTCAGTAATCCCCAATCTGCCATCACCAACAACACAAATTCAGAGCACTAGGGTGCTGTGTTGAGAGTTTTTTTGTGATTATGTGGAAAATTGGCGTTGTTTAATCCGGCTAGCTGAAGTTTGAGTGGGTTTTGGCTATTTCACTTCATCGGCAAAACTGGTTCGCCGAGTAAAGTGGAATGGTCCCGCGACTGATCCCCAGACATGTTCATCGGTTTCGGGATCACGACCGCGATCGCGGCTAATAAACGCATCTTCGTCAATTTCAAACTCGTTATCTAGATAGGTGCTTTTGCCGTTACGGACTACCATGCACCCTTTTCCGGGTTCTACGCTGCCCTTAAAACTTTTCCCAGTCCACTCGACCAGCATGTTGCAGCGAGGCAGCTTTTCTAAGCGATCGACGGTCAGCGCCTGGAGCTTCGATCCATCCCGAGCGGCTCCGTAGAAGTCGGCTTCATCCTTCACCACATAGTTTTCAATTTGGATATGGTTCTCCATCGGCATCAGCTTTAGCACCCGAACCCGATAGGGATCGTTGAGAGCGTAGTCATAGCTCTGCTCCACATAAAGGCTAACGGCGGAGAGTAAATCGAGCGGCAACGGGCGCATACAGACCCGAATGTGGGCAAAGAGAGGGGGATTTTCGAATGCCTGAGCCTGATTGCTGAAGTCAGCGGCCATCCAACGAGCGAGGGTAGTAATGTCGGTCGAGTGAGTCATAAGGAGATGAACCAAAAGACAAAGGTAACAATGACTAAGGTCATTCGAGCATTGGGCTAAACAACCTCAAAGTTCGGTAGTCCTAAATTGGTAAGGATTTTTTGATGGGTGGGCTTCGCCCGCCCATCAAAAAATCCTTACATCAATACCACTACCCAAAGTTCTACTTTATTGTATGGGACGGCACTTTTATCGCTAACTGCTCACCGCAGATGCGGAGTCGGGTAAAGTAGGCGGCTCGGTGTCAAACCATTGCCTGTAAATGGTGGCATAGGTGCCGCTATCGATCAGCTTGGTTAGCCCATCATTAATCGTTTGGAGTTTGGGCGAGCCTTTGGGTGTGGCGATGCCCAAAATTTCTTCTTGGATCGGGTCTCCGGCAATTTTCAGTCCCCGAACTGAGCCTTGGCTAATGGCGTAGCGGGTTACGGTTTCCCCACTAATGACAGCGTCTACCTTACCCAGAAGTAATTCTTTCCAGGCAATACTGACACTCTCATAGCCAATGATCTCGGCACCGGGAACAGTGCGGGCAGCGGCGGCTCCAGTAGTGCCTGTCTCAACGCCAATTCGCTTATTTTTTAGGCTACTCAGGTCGGTGATTTCAGTTGTGGATTCGCGGACGGCGATCGCGATGCCTGATTTGAAGTAAGGGCGAGAGAATGAGAATATTTGCTGACGTTCGGGGGTAATAGTCATGGCAGCTATAGCCGCATCAACCTGCCTGCCATAGAGTTGCCGAATCACGTCATCAAACACCAACATCTGTGCAAATTCAATCTGAAGATTTTGGGCAACCCCAAAGGCGTTCATCAAATCAATTTCAAACCCCTGAAGTTCACCCTCGGCAGTCTTGAAGGTAAAGGGTGGATAGTTGGGGGCGATCGCTATTCTTAAAATATCTGTGCTAGCCGAGCTAGGTGAAGTGGCAACGCTACACGCTTGTATAATCACCACTGAAACCACCATTAAAAGTCCTAGCGTGAAAAATCGAGAACCCTTGAATCGACTTAGTTGAATCATAGAAACAACCTTATCCTTTCTTATTTTCCAGAGAATATGGGGTTTAGTTAAATCTAAAGAGAATATTATGAGTAGTCGCTTCAGCGCGATGATGTTCGTTCTGTGGCGATCGCTACCTAATCAAAATTCTGAATCATTTTTCTATAAAAATCATAAAATCCAACATTTTTTAATACAGCGCTTTGCGCTTGGATAAAACTAGCCCTGTTCCTTTGCCCACAGGTTTAGTTGTGAAAAATGGGTCAAATAGCTTTTGTCTCACCCCCTCTGGCACGCCCAAACCGCCATCAGCAAAGCGGATGCGGATGCAATCTGAGTTCAACGCTTCCGTATAAATGGTGATTGTTGGGGTCAGATTGTGGGCTTTTACAATGCTCTCTTCCAAGGCATCAATTGCGTTTGCCAACAGGTTCATGAAAAGCTGGTTTAT
>Ga0335394_10000717_pt1 | contig 36109 bp, 26 predicted proteins | sample MAT03_FD_205741 | JGI IMG/M metagenome (GOLD analysis project Ga0335394, IMG submission 205741) | Freshwater microbial communities from Lake Fryxell liftoff mats and glacier meltwater in Antarctica - MAT-03 (spades assembly) (version 2) ...
GGCGGCGATCGCGGCGGCGGCGGTGGTGGCGGCGGCGGCGGCGGCTACCGTGGAGGCGGTAGTGGTGGTGGCGGCGGAGGCGGCGGCTACCGCGGAGGTGGTGGTGGCGGCGGCGGGCGCTACTAAATCAAGAAAGACTCGCGGACTCTAAGGAAAAGGGAGGATCGAAGGATCCTCCCTTTTCGCATTCTTTGAACGGAAGTGCCGTCGGCGGACTGAATTGCTGAATTCCCTGCGCATCCTGCCTATATTAGAAGGCTACTTACCACTCGGCCTTTGCAAGCATGCACTACACTCCTCCGAATCTCCGCGGCTTCTTCTCGGGCGAAGGCTCGACCGGACGTCCACGCGATCCCGGGCCGTGGCCGCTGTACGTGCTGACCGCCGTGGTCGGGCTCTTTACCGTGCCCGATACACTGTTCGAACTGACCGGGCATCCCTGGTTTCAGGCCTGGTCGCTTCCGCTCCCTGGCATCTGGGCCCTGCGGCTCTCGCTGGTAGCGGCATTCTTGGGCGGACTGCGGGTGCTGTATGTCTCGCTCGAAGAGCTGTTTCGCGGACATTGGGGAGCCAATCTGGCGGTGGCCATTGCCAGTGTGGCCGCCATCGTGCTGGGCGAGAGCTGGGTGGCGGCCGAAGTGGTCTTCATCGCGCTGGTCGGTGAGTGCGTCGAGGGGATGATCTACAGTCGGGCGGTTCGCGAGCTTGGAAAACTGGTCGAGCTGGCCCCGCAAGTCGCGCATGTGCTGCGGGGCGGAGTGGAAGTGAATGTGCCGCTCGACGAAGTGCTGCCCGGCGAGACCGTGGTCGTCCGCCCTGGCGAGCGGGTGCCTGTCGATGGTCTGGTGCTGGCGGGCCAATCGGCCGTTGATCAGAGCGCTCTCACGGGAGAGAGCCTGCCGCTCGACAAGCAGTTGGGCGACGCGGTGCATGCCGGCACGCTGAACCAATACGGCGCCCTGGAAGTCCGCGCCGATAAGGTGGGACGCGAGACGACGCTGGGCCAGGTTTTTCGCCTGGTCAGCGAGGCCCAACAGAACAAAGCGCCGCTGGAACGTCTGGCTGACCGCTACGCCCATTGGTTTCTGCCGGTGGTCCTTGCCGCCGCGGGTGTGACGTTTGTCGTTTCAAACTGGGGTCGCCCGAGTTGGAACCATTGGAATCCGACGCTGGCCGTGTTGGTGGTGGCTTGCCCCTGTGCGCTGATCCTGGCGACGCCTGCCGCCGTGTTGGCGGCCATGACCTGGCTGGCGCGGCGCGGGGTGATCTTGAAATCGTCGGCCGCGCTCGAGCGACTGGCCACGGTCGATGCCATGGCCTTCGACAAGACGGGGACCGTGACGACCGGATATCCAATCCTGGCCCGCATCGTGACCTTGGGGGACACCAGCGAAGACGAACTGCTGCGACTGGCGGCCGGGGCAGAGTCGAAGAGTGAGCATGTGCTGGCCCGCACGGTGGTCGATGCCGCCCGGCGTCGCGGCTTGGCGATCATGTCGCCGGTAACCTTCACGGCGCATCCCGGCGCGGGAATTGAAGCCCACTGGCCTGACGCGGGGGACGCGAAGGATCAAGACTCCAAGCTGCACGTCGTCGTGGGCAACGCCCGGCTCTGCGAAAAGCAGGGGCTCATGGAGCCCGAACTGGTGAAAGTCCTGGAAGAGGTCGACGCGCGGGGCGAGACACCGCTGATCGTCGTTATCAACGGGCGCGTGGAAGGGATTCTGTGTGCGAGTGACACGCTTCGCCCTGAAGCGCCGCGCGTCTTCGCCGAGTTGCGGGCGTTGGGCATCCGTCGGCTGGCCTTAGTGACGGGCGACCGACCGGCCGCTGCTGCGCGCATTGCCGCTGAACTGGGGCCGCTCGACGCCGTGATGGCCGGGCAGTTGCCGGCCGACAAAGCCAGCTGGCTCGCCGAGTGGCCGGGCCGCAAGGCCATGATCGGCGATGGGATCAACGATGCCCCCGCGCTGGCAGCGGCCGAAGTAGGCATCGCGCTGGGTGGCTTTGGCAGCGACCTGGCCGCAGAAGCCGGGGACATGGTGCTGCTGGGAGACCCCCTGACGCCGCTTCCCGGGCTGGTCCGGCTTTCGCGCGAGCTGGTGCTGGTCATCCGCCAGAACATCCTGATTTTCGCCTTCGGGGTGAACGCCACGGCCATTCTGCTAGCCAACCTGGGCTGGCTGTCTCCGGTGGCGGGCGCGTTCTATCACCTGGGGGGCAGCGTGCTGGTGCTCCTCAATTCCATGCGACTGCTGTGGTTCGATCGCTGGGACGAACTGTGGATTGGCCGCTGGTTCTCGGCTCTGGATCGACTGGCCGAGAACCTGAGCCTGCCTGGCGTGCTCGACTTTCTGCACCGCCGGGGCGAGAGCCTGGCGAAGGCGGCGGTCGGGCTGGCGCTGCTGGCCTGGTCGGCGTCGAACGTCCACGTGCTAGGACCGGACGAGCGGGCCGTGGTCACGCGCTACGGACGGTATCGCACCGAGCTTGGCCCCGGCCTGGTGTGGCGCATGCCCGTTCCGTTCGAGCAGGTCTATCGCGAACGCCCCGATGAGATCCGCTCGATCGAGATCGGCCGAAAAACATCGGCTCCCGATCTGGCGCAAGAAAAGTCTGCGCTAGCTGCCGTTAAACGGGGCCCGCGCTGGCCCTGGTCGCTGTGGTTGCCTGCACCAGCTGGCGTCACGGGTGAGCCTGGCCCGCCGGTGATTGAGTGGGGGACGCTACACGACGGAGAGCTTCCCACCACGGCAGGCCGAGACGAGGCCCTGCTGCTGACCGGCGATGAAGTGCTGGTCGAGGTGGCCGCATCCGTGGACTATCGCATTGCTCCGGATGGCTTGCAGGCGTACCTCTTCGCCGCGCAGAAGCCCGAGGCGTTGCTGGCCTCGGCGGCGCAGCATGCCTTGCGAACTGCCGCCGCGCATCGGCCACTCGACAACCTACTCACCACCGGTCGCGCGGAGTTGGAGGCCGAAACGTTGGCCTCGCTTCGCAAGGCGGCGGCACGTTATGGGCTGGGAGTCGAAATCGTTGGCGTTTCGATCGGCGATCTGCATCCACCAATTGAAGTGGTCCCCAGCTACCGAGACGTGGCCAGCGCCTACGAAGAGCGTCAGACCGCGATCAACAACGCCGAGAGCGATTCTTTTGAGACCGTGCTGGGCGCCGGCGGCCGGGCTGCTGAGCTGGGCGAGCAAGCCGCCGGTGAACGGATCCGCCGGACCAGCACCGCCCTGGGTGACTCGGCCCGCTTCTTGGCTCGCCAGCAGGCCTTTCGTAAGTCTCCGGCACTGACCGAGACGCGGCTCTATTGGGAGTCCGTCGAACGGGCGCACAAAGACCGCGCGTTGTGGGTCCTCGACCCGCGCGTCGTCGGCCGACGCAGCCTGTTTCTGGGGGACACGAGCCGCATTCCCCCATTGGCCCCGCAACTCAATCCGCCCCGCGATCCGCTCGCCCCCGCTCCCGTGCGCGGCGAGGAGAACTCTCCATGAATCCGTTGAGTCGCAAACTGCTTGTCCCCGTCTTGCTGCTGGTGGCTGCCTGGGCCGTCTGGCAATCGGTCGTCTTTGTCGACGAGACGGAGTTGGTCGTGGTCACGAACTTTGGCGAGTTGGTGGCCGTGTACGATCAAACGGGGGAACCCGCCGAAGGCGAGTCGGACGCTTCCACGACGAATACGCTCTACAACGATCGCGGCTGGCACTTCAAACTTCCCTGGCAGAGCGTCCGTCGATTTGATCGCCGGCTACGGGTATTCGATCCGCCGGCCCGCGAGATGGTGACCTATAGCCGGCCGCAGAACTCGGTGAGCGAAGTCGGCGGCAATCTGACCGTTTCGTGCTACGTCTGCTGGCAGATTCCGCCCACCGCCTCACGAGAGAACCTGTCGCGGGCGAGCGAGGGGTTCGACGACCGCCCGGTGGTCCGCTTCCTGCGAACGGCCCGCACGCCGGAAGGGGCCGAGGCGCGGCTCGATAACCTGGTCCGCTCGAAGTTGGGCATCGAGGTCTCCAAGGTCCAGCTCTCGGATCTGGTGAACGTGCCCGCCGATCCTGCCGCCGATAAGCCTCGCCCCGATGCGATCCGCGAGATCGGCCGCAAGATCACCGATTCGCTCGGTGGACTGGAGCAGGAGGCCGGCATTCAAGTTGTTGATGTTGAGATCAAGCGGCTCAATCTGCCCGAGGGGAATCGCAGCGCGGTTTACGCCCGTCAGAAGAGCGAGCGGCAGCGGATCGCCAACAAGTATCGCAGCGAAGGGAAGGCCGAGGCGGTGAAGATCACCAGCCAGGCCGCCCGCGAGAGCGAGGCCCTGCTCTCCGAGGCCTACGCCAAGGCGCAGGCCACGCGCGGCGAAGGCGAAGCGGCCGCCACGGAGACCTATGCAGCGGCTTATGCCCGTGATCCGGAGCTGTTCCAACTGCTGCGGGCACTCGAAGCCTACGAAACGATGCTCGGCAAGCAGACAACGCTGATCCTGTCGGCCGACAGCAAGCTCTTCAAGACGTTCACCGAAGGAACGCCCGCCAGGCCGGCCGTTCCCGCGCGGGTCGGTTCAGGAGAATAGCCTTGCTCACGCGCCGCAGAATCCTGTTCGGCACTCTGGGACTGGCCGCGTTGTGGCTGGCCTCCGGTGTGTACGTGGTCGAATCAGACCAAGTGGGCCTGGTGCGCCGCTTCGGGCGTCTGGTCGAAGTGAGCGCTCCGCCGGGCATGCACTTCGATTTGCCCTGGCCGCTGACGCAGGTCGATCGCGTGCGGCCCGACGAGACCCGGCAGGTCACGGTCGGCTTCGCGGCACAGGGAGAGAAGCTGCGCGTGGTGCTGAGCGAGGAGCGCGAGAGCGAGTTCTTCACCGGCGATCAAAACTTGATCCACGTGCAGGCCACGCTGCAGTTCCGCCTGGCCGAACCGACCCGTTGGCTGCTCGCGCACCAATCGCCCGAGAAGCTGCTGCGATTGGCGCTCGAGTCCTCGCTGACGGACGCGGTCGCCAGTGTGGGGGTCGATTCGCTGCTGACCTCGGGACGTAGCGACGTGCAGCGACGCGTGATCGATCGCGCGCAGCAGCTTGCAGATCGCTACGGACTGGGGGCCATGCTGCTGGCGGTCGACTTCAGCAGCGTCCGGCCTCCGGTGCTGGTGCAGCGCGAGTTCGAGGATGCCGTGACAGCCAAGAACGACCGCGAACGTTACGTGAACGACGCCCGCAGTCTGCGACAAGAGAAGCTGGCCCTGGCGGCCGGCGACGAGCGGCGCCTGTTGGACCAGGCGGCCGCGGATCGCGACCGATTCATCAAGAAGGCCCAGGGTGATGCGGCCTACTTCAACTCGATCGTCTCGGAACTGGAGCGGACCACCGATTCCGAAGTTCGCCGGCGAGCCCGCTCGCTGGCCATGGTCCGCCTGTGGTACGAGTCGCTGTCGCGCATTCTTCCACGGGTCAAAGAGAAGCTGTTTGTCGACCCCGGTGAAAAGGTCGACGTGGTCATCCCCTCGGATCGATAGCGACGCGACGGCGTTCGGCTCAGCCGGCCCGCAAGGCGAGTTGCGGAATGGGGCGTGTCTCGTGCGAAGCGTTCCCTGCGACCCCTTGAATGGCCCGCAGGAACTCGCGGATGGTGCCAAAGCGCTTGCTCGGGTCGGGGAGCAGCATGCGATGGATCGCCTGGGCCAGCCGCTCGTCGATCTGCGGCAAATGGTCGCGGATGTCGTCGGCACGGCGGATCATGCGGGCCACGCTCGAGCAACTGGCCTGCGGCTTCCAAGGAGCCGCTCCGGTCATCAACTCGTAGGCGGTCACGCCCAACTGGAACTTGTCGATGTTCGGCCCCAGCGCGTCGGAACGCAGCAACTCGGGGGGCAGGTATTCGGATCGCGAAACCCGCAACGAGGTCTTGCCGTACTTCCCTTGCCCCGAGAGGGCGCTGCCAAAATCGAACAGCTTGACTTCGCCATCCTCAGTCAGCAGGTAGTTCTGCGGGCAGACATCGCAATGCAGATAGCCTGCCTCATGGACTACGGCCAGCGACTCGGCCGCTTTGCGCACCAGGCTCAGACGATCGCCGGCGTAGTTGGCCGCAAGGTTGTCCAGCGAGGGACCGGCAACATACTCGGTAACGACGTAGTATTGCCCCGTCTCGGTGACCCCATGCTCGATGCCGCGAACGATGCCAGGGTGGGACAGCCGGGCCAGAATCTCCCCTTCCGACGAGCGCTCAGGTCCCGACAGGACCTGCTCCGAGACCAGCCCCGGCCGATAGATCTTCAGGGCCATCATGCGACGCGTCTTGCGATCGGCCACCTGATACACCTGCGCCGAAGTACCGTTGCCAATCGTCTTGAGATACTCCCAACGACGGCTTACCGCACTGGCGCCCAGCCCTAGCCAACCGGCCAGTCGGGTGCCAAACCCCGTCTCGATCACGGGGTGTTCGTTCAACGGGAAGGGATGCAGAATGACTTGTTCAATCGAGGCTGAGGCAGTGACCATGGGAAACCTCCTGTGGCGATGCGTCGTGTTCCGTTCGAGCACGATCGACTGAGGTTTTGCTAAAGCAATCGCTATGCCAAACCGTTTTGAGCGATGCCGCCGTAAGAAATAGGGCCGTTTTCACGCAGAAAACCAGAGGGGCGGCGCAGGGGGCGTCAAGAATCTGTCGCGCCGATGTGTCTGGCTTCTCAAGTGTGAGAGCCAGTTACTCTTCGGCGTGCGGGCCAAAAGTCTGTCCGGGCAGTACCGGATAGCCGCGCAGGAACTCGGCCGATTCCAGCACGCGCTTGCCCGAGGGCTGGACGCGAAGCAGTTCTAGCGCCCCGTCGCCGGCGGCGATCACCAGTCGGCCTCCGTCGCCGGTGACCACTTCGCCCGGCGTCTTGGGAGAGGCCAGCGGCACCACGGCCGCTTTGTCAACGATCAGTCGCAGTGGCTCGTGACCGGGGCGATGCCAGTGGGTGTAACTGCGGGGCCAAGGCTCCAGGGCTCGCAACTGGTTTTCGATCGCCTGGGCGGGCCGCTTCCAATCGATGATGCCGTCGGTCTTCTTGAGCCGCGGCGCACGCGTGGCGAGCGTCTGGTCCTGCACGATGGGGGTCGTCGTGCCCGACTCGAGCTGTTCGATGGAGCGAAGAACCATCGGCACGCCCATCGCGCTTAAGCGAGCTTCGAGATCGACGGCGGTTTCCGTGGCCCCGATCGGCGTGGCCTGCTGCGCGATACAGGGGCCGGCATCGAGCTTGGGGGTCATGTGGATCACCGTCACGCCGGTCTCGGACTCGCCGTGATACATGGCCCAGTTGATCGGCGCCGCGCCGCGATAGCGAGGCAGCAGCGAGGCGTGCAGGTTGATCCCGCCCAGCCGCGAGATCGCCAGCGTTTCGGTCGACAGAATCTGCCCGTAGTCGGCCACGACCAACAGGTCCGGCGTCAGCGCGGCCAGGGCCTGCCGAGCCTCGGGCGTGTTGATGCTCTCGGGATCCAGGACGGGCGTGCCGCGCTGCTCGGCCAAGGCCCGCATGGGATTGACCGGCTCCTGCGATTTGCGGCCATGCACCGGGCGAGCCGGGCGCGTGAAGAGCGCCAGCACCTGGTGCGAGGTCTCGTAGAGAGCGCGGAACGTTGGCACGGCAAAAGGGCCCGTGCCCATCATGACCAGACGCATGAGGAGCTTTTTCAATGAAGAGTCGCGGGATCTCGTCCGCCGATTCCTCGCCAGGCGTGGAATTGGGTCGGATGTCGGGGGGGCCAACGGGTTTGCAGAATAGCTTCCACGCTACAGGCCTTCAACCTCCTCCGGGCGATGCGACGTTGTAACGTGTAAGCGTCTCGATTCGGGGTGGAATCGTAGCCGCAGTAGCGCGTCTACGCGAAATGGTGGGTAACTCTAGTCTGCCCAAGACCCCCACGAGCTCGCCTCGTGGGTGAATCAGGTTGAAAGGCTAGAAGGCATTGCACCCAACCCACACCCGGCTTTGCCCTTGTGCGACCGCTGCGGCCAAAGGCCGCAGCGGTCGCACAAGGGCAGGAACGTGCGGAAACCGTCCGATCCAGCCTTTCAACCTCCTTCACCCACGAGGCGAGCTCGTGGGGGTCGTTCGGGATCTCACCGTTTTGGAATAGACGTACTATACGTCCCTCCACCCAGAATCGAGACGCTCACACCCTTGTAACTTTTCGGGTTGGGGGCGCGGAGGTCCCGCGGGACGCCGGCGCTGGGGGGAGCGCGTAACTCTGCAGGTTGTTGGCCACCTCCGGGCGGTGCGACGTTGTAACTTTGCGGGTTGGGGACGCGTAGGTCCCGCGGGACGTCGGCGCTGCGGGGAAGGTGTTTTTCAGCGGGTTGATCGCCTGTATTGAGTTCAGCGCCCGCGCTGAGTTCAGCGCGTAACTTTTCGAGTTGCTTTCCTGAGCCCCAAGGGGGCGGGATTGCGACAGCCTGGGGCGCAGCCCCAGGTAGGCCCAGCCCACCGATCTTCCCCTGGCGACTGCTGCGGCAAATGCCGCAGCAGTCGCCAGGGTTCGATGGGGGGAATAGCGCCGCGAACCTGGGGCGGCGCCCCAGGTTATTCTAGGCTGCCACGTTGAGGCTCCGGATCGCGCCGCGCCACGCTTCGTGTGGGAACGGGGCTTGAAGAGCCTTCTCTGGAGTTATTCCTACGTTCGAGCGCACCGGCAGCGACTCCCTCGAAGGGAGAAATCCTCGCCGGCGGTCGAAACCAGGGATGCGAACGGTGCTTGTCGGGGACCTCCTTTCGTCCTCCATTCTTCAGTATAGCATGACATTGAGCTTTTATCAGATCTATTTTGTAAATGGTTTGACTTCAAATCTAGCAGCAATTGCTCGGCCTCGAACCGTCGTGGAGGTGGCACGCCCGAACGGGCTTGGAACAAGCAAGAGCCTGCCCACGGTTCCGCTTCCGGGGAACCTGGCGTTGCTCAGAATAGAAGGGGTCGCGGCCAGGCGGGCGGAGCGTTCCGAACGGGAGAACGTCCCCGAATGCGCAGCAGAGCGAGTCAGAAGTGTCAGCAATCAGGCATTCCGTTCGGCGTGGCGCCCCGTACGGGGATCCACGTTGGGCGAGCCAAAGTGCAGTCCGCCTTGGCATCGAAAGCACGCTCCGTCCTCGCGGCAGGCAGAAAAAAGAGACCTGACCCCTTTTCTTCTGCGCCTCGACTTGCTTCGCGTCGGTGCGCCGGGGAAGCTATTGTTATCGGGAGAGATTGAGGAAGTCCTGCCTTTGGAGGATCCAGTTGCCCATGGGCGGACCAGACCAGTGGACTCGGAGGGGAGATTTAATCTGGACGCGTTTGCGATCGAGGAAAGGGAAGATGCCCAGGTCGGGATCATACTCAAGGGAGGGCGGGTGAGCATTGTCGTTCTCGGGTGAGCCCACGACCTCGCGGACAATGTGCGGCGCCTTGGCGGTGGCAACACTGAATTGGTTGAGATTGAGACCATCAGCTACCGAGCGATCGTGCTTGAGTAACTGTTAGAGGTCAAAGTTTGGCCGGATTTTTCCGGGCTCTGATATCCAATTAGATCGATTGTTTGGAGAGCTTATGATTGCTCCTCGTCTAGCGTTGCGCTTACTTATCTGCCTCGTGGTAGCTACTAGTTGCTGCGATTCAGTGGCTAGTGCGGGCGAACTTAGGTTTCTCGACATTCAACAAGTGAGCCGGGAAGCGATAGAAAAACGATACGTCCCGTACGAGCTCCCGTCCGTTGAACGTCGCGCGACGGGGTATCTCTTGAATGTGCCGCGTGTCGACCATTTCCGAGACGACCCGCTTGACATCATCTTGTGCACACAGATATCTCTGGAGCTCTATCGGCTCGCATATAACAAGTCGCTTAATCGCAAGTTTTGGCAGCCGCATGTGGATGAATGTGAGAGGATTGTCCGCGAAACAATGTTGCCAATCCTCAATAGAGCCGGGGACAATGTTTCCGAGAAGCGTTTTCTGCTACACAAATGCTCCGATGAAATACATAAGAAGCTTGTCGACATTTTTTGCGAAGCGGTGGAATCGCAAGGCCTTACGCCAGGTTACACTGTCCATCATGCTGCGCCCGAATTCATAATGCTCGGCGGTCCGGAGGTTAGCGCGATCTACTCGATGCATATCTTAGAATGGAACTGCATCAAGAAGGGATGGCGCGATCCAATTCCACTGATGAATCGATTGACCGGTGGCTCGATTGGATCGTTCGGCGGGCACTACGTGCTGCGGGTCGAGTTCAATGATGGCACGGCTCTCAGGCCGGCGATGATACGCCTAAGCAGTGAGGCGCCTACGGTAATATCGAAGAACGGGATAGAGGGTGCGAGAGGAATCGATACCTTTTCTGCTGCCCGAGCCAAATCGGAGCACCGCCGAAGATCGTCACCTCGGCGTAGCACGCGATGGTGCCAGATAGTTGTAGCTCGCTTACGAGTCCGATAACGGTCCACGCGATTGAGCCTTGCCTATTTCATTACTGAGTAGGGGGTCCGGAAAGTTTCGTCCATGAATGAAGATGAATGGCACGATTGTCCAACGCAAGAGAAATGCTTCTGTTTGTCCGAGATCAGTTATCTGACCGCCAGTTGCGCCTCATTGCCGTCGCTTTTTGTCGCCGTACCTTACACCTGGTTGCTGACGAAGGGCAGAAAGGGCCTGTGGAGATTGCGGAGCAGTGCGCAGATGACATTCATCCCGGCCGGGTGGCACTGCTGGGCTGTGGACTGGTGGCACTGCTGGGCTGTGCCACTGCTGACCCCAGCAGTGCGAATCAGGGGCGAGTGGCCAACGGTGAGGGTGTCGAAGGCCGATAGTCGCCAGTCTGGCTGACTGAGTCACGGACGATCCCCCGAGGATGACCACGTTCGCATGCCCTTGCGTGGTCCAGTGCCCGGGAAGCACGCCGAACACGGAAGGGCCGGCGCACTCACTCGGAACGCCGAATCGTATCACACTTCCCCACAGCACGGCGACGACATTCCGCGTGGGTCCCCCACGAAGATTGGTAAACTGGCCCCACTTCGCACTGCTGGGGTCAGCAGTGGCACAGGCCGGGTGGGCCACTGACTGGCTGTACTCGGCCAGAGGTGCGGACGAGGGGGAGAAGCAACTTCCGGGAGGGAGTAAAAGGGGTCAGGTCTCTTTTCGGTCAAGGCGGTACGTGAAATAAGAGACCTGACCCCTTTTCTTCCCCTCGGGGAACGGCGTTGGGCGAGGCAAAGTGCAGTACGCCTTGGCCTCGAAAGCACGCTCCGGCCTCGCGGGAGACCTAAAAAAGAGACCTGACCCAGACCTGACCCCTTTTCTTCCCCCGTCCCTGTTGATAATAAATGAGGTCGATATAGTGGATAAAGCTCTCGAAGACGCGGCCTTTGGTCTATGTATTGAAGACCGCCTTGATGAACTGATGGTTATGGTTGCGTCGACGCCGGAACTTAGTAGGTGTGTGGACTCATTAGGTGAGGGACTTCTCCACTACGCAGCTCGAGGAGATGCCGTAGGCCTCGCACAGGATATACTTCGCGCGGGGGGCAAGATTGATCTCGCGAATTCTCGAGGGTCCACTCCGCTCCATGAGGCGGCCAGATACTGTGCCACGAACGTGATACCACTTCTCGTTGTTTCTGGGGCGAATCTAGCGTCCAAAGACCATGATGGCATGACGCCGATGATGGTTGCAAGCGTCAATAGAAACTGCTCTCAGCGTGAGCTTGTTCAGGTCTTTATCAGGCTCGGCGCCACACTCGATCTTAACACTGCTGTTCGACTTGGGAATGCCTATCACGTCAAGACAGTTCTTTCGACTCCCGGGCTTTGGCGCGAACTTGCGCCTTTGCCAGGGGAACTGCTTGTGGACGCGGTATCGCTTATTGATATTGAGATGGTTCGAGTGCTACTTGAGTGTGGTGTCGACCCAAATACTGCTAATAGCCAAGGTGTCACACCTCTGTATCGCGCTTCAGGAAGTCCTCACATTCCGATTGAGATAGTGAGCGTGCTACTGGAGCACGGTGCCAATCCATTTCAGTCGGTTGATGGCAAGACTCCGTTAGTTGCGGCCCGTGAGGCGCGCAGGGGAGACGTGATCGACAGGCTCGAGGCTTGCCAGGAATAGCTAACTCTAGACACCCAGGTCGTCCCCCTATACTGACTGTAAAAATTGCCGTGCAAAGCCAACCGGGGCAGACAAAAAGGTGCCAGGAACGGGTCAGGTCTCTTATTTCACGTACCGCCTTGACCGGGGGAGTAAAAAGGGGTCAGGTCTCTTTTTCGGTCAAGGCGGTACGTGAAATAAGAGACCTGACCCCTTTTCTTCCCCGGAAAAGAATGCTCCGTTGGAACGAGCAAGGCCCTGCCAACGATTCTCCCTTGCTGGTATCGGTCGATGCTCACAGCAAAAGGGATCGCCGACCGGCGATCGAATCGACTTGAAAATTGAGCAGTCTCCAGAGACCCGCACTGCTGGCCCTTGGGGGCCAGACAGTGGCACAGCCTTGTTTGCTCCCGTAGGAAAGAATGCTCGGTTGGAACGAGCAAGGCCCTGCCAACATGCCCCCTTTGCTGGGATCGATCGTTGCTCAGAACAAAAGGGGCCAGGGCGCGGCTGGGAAACCTGCGCGAAACGGGGACATCTCTTCGAGTACGCACTGCTGGCCCTTAGCGGCCAGACAGCGGCACAGCGAGCAGTGCCACCAGTCCCGGAGGGATGAACCGCCAAGACGCCAAGATGAGGAGGCGAGTCCGAAGGCTTTCGCGAGGCGAATGCGGTATCAAAAAGCTTTTCTCCAACGCCATCGGCCGGAGGAAATTCAGTCGATTGGCATTCATCACCCCCAGCGTCCCTGCTCAAATCTAAACTCACGCGTAAAATCCGCGCGCGGTAAATAGAGGCCGTCGGGGGTGCTGTCCATCCGGGTTATTTTGATCCGCTTGGGATCGGCTTGGATCTCAATCCAATTGAACGAGTTGGGTGCGCCTTTGCGGATGCGCCACGATAAGCAGGTGCCTGCCACCGAGAGAACTAAGGAGCCTTCCACCTCGATATACGGGTCGTGCACATGGCCCGACAACACCAAGTCGATTTGGGCTTCCCTAAAAAGCGCGAGGGTTTCGTCTTTGCCGCGCAATCGGTTTTTATCGTCGACGTCCTTCGCACACTCGATCGGATGGTGCACCATCGCTACACGGATTTTAGAAGTGTCCCAGTTGGAGAGAAACTCTTCTTTGATACGCGCGAGATCGAGACTGCCCTGCACATGGTGCCAACGGCTAGTGGAGTTCAATCCAATGACCCTCACGTCACCGATGCGAAAATCTGTTTCCCGCGCCGCTTGAAAATACTTGTGGAAACCTCGGTACGGATAGAAGAGCCGGGCGAACAGATTGAAAAGTGGAATGTCGTGGTTTCCGGGAACGGCAAAAAACGGAAAAGGCGCCATCTTCTTTTTGAACGCAGCTGCCGCCTGAAACTGCGCGGGTCGTGCGCGCTGGGTGATATCGCCCGACATCAGAACGAGGTCTGGTTTCAGACTGCGCAAAGTAGCGATCAATCTTTCTTCCACCTCCGGCAAAACGGTGCCGAAGTGCGGGTCGGATAGATGGGCAATGCGCAAGGTGCTCATTGCGCCGCCGAGGGAGCGGGCAAGATCATCGTCAATGCCTTGGGAATCGATTGAATGCGCAGCGGAGAAGACATCTGAAACATCTCGCCATCTAGCGCCACCGAAATCGAAGGTTGTGGCAGATGCACCGTGAGTGTATCCACGCAAAATGTTTCCAGGCGTTCTTCTTTCTCCAACGTTTTCGCGATTCCGCGCCAGAGAATGCGCAGCATCTCCAGACGTCCCACCGGTTTGAGAATCACAGCGGCCAGTAAGCCGCTCTTCATGCATTTGGCAACGTCGAGGGCAAGATCGCGCAATTGAAGGGTGTTGTTGCCGATGAAGATCGACATGGTCTGCAGTTGCTGCGTTCGCTCTTTCGTGACGAGCTCCACGCGCAGCCGGCGGTGCAGACCGAGAAGGCTAAGAATCGTCGATAGAATCACCACCAGCCGATCGCGTCCAAACCGTTTGGTGCTTTTTTCCCGATCCCGTATCGACTTTGCATAGAGCCCGAGACTGGCGTTGATGAGAAAATAGTGACCGCTGATTTTCCCCAAGCCCACCTCGCGCGGCTGGCCCGTAAAAGCGAGCTCCAAGGCCTTTTCAATTTCTTCGGGAACCTTGTGATTGCGCGCGAAGAAGTTGAATGTGCCACAAGGAACCGCAGCGAAGGGCACTTTGCTCTCTGCGGCTTTCTCCGCCACCGCGCGGATGGTTCCATCGCCCCCCGCTCCGATAAGAATGCCCCCATCTTTCTGAGCTGCGGATGCGGCCGCATCGATTTGCTTTTCAAACGCAGCGGGATCTTCCGTTGGGTAGTGGGTCAGTTCGACGCCATGCTGCCGGGCGATGTGTTTAGCGAGTTCAGGAAGATTGGCGCCGTCCCCTTTTCCCGATTTGGTATTCGCGATGAGATGCGCTTGGCGTGTGACGGGCTTTTCCATAGAGCAGTCATAACAACGGATGTCGGTGCCGTCCAACGACTGCCAAGTCTGCCCCGCCTTCGACTTCGATGTGGCCTGTACAGGACGTACTTGTTTACCGCCCCGTCCGAGGCAGGTGTAGGGCATGCGGTGATTGCCGGAGTCGTTCGAGCCATGCCAGCGGGGTCAAGCGTGCGTTGGAGTCACGGCGCGCAGACACCCATGTTCCGGTTCGTTTTGCACGGTAAGTTTTACCGCCACTCGTGGGGTACGACATGGGTGTCTGCGCGCCGTGAAAGCTAGCCCAGGTTGACATCCTCCGTGGGGGAGTAAAAAGGGGTCAGGTCTCTTTTTCGGTCAAGGCGGTACGTGAAATAAGAGACCTGCCCCCTTTTCTTCCCCCCAGCCAGCAGTGCCACCAGTCCCGGAATGTCGTCGCCGTGCTCTGGGGAAGTGTGATACGATTCGGCGTTCCGAGTGAGTGCGCCGGCCCTTGCGTGTTCCCGGGCACTGGAACACGCAAGGGCATGCGAACGTGGTAATCCTCGGGGGATCGTCCGTGACTCAGTCAGCCAGACTGGCGACTATCGGCCTTAGACACCCTCACCATTGGCCACTCGACCCTGATTCGCACTGCTGGGGTCAGCAGTGGCACAGCCCAGCAGTGCCACCCGGCCCGACGGACAGTTGCTTTCGCTCGATTCGATCGAGATGACGGATAAGCTACAAACCGTTTACAATATGCGGATCGCGGACTACCACACCTACTTCGTCGGCTGCGACGAGTGGGGGTTCAGCGTCTGGGCGCATAATGCGGACGGCTGCGGTGTCCGGTCGCTGGGGAAAGAGGAACTGACCCGCAAGCTGGCGAAGGGTGAAGTCGTTACCGACCCTGCCGAAATCCAAGCGTTGCTCGGGTCAAGCGGACTGAAAGCCAAGGGCGCTCACAACCCTGATGCCGTAGTTGGCGGACTGTTCCAGTATTACAAGAAGAACGGCGGGGCAGGATTCATCGGCGTGACACGAGACCCAGAAACTCACGTCCTCACTCTCGTGAGCAACGCCAAGACCAAGGGGGCAAACGCCACGGTCGCCAAGATCGGGAGTAAAAAGGGGTCAGGTCTGGGTCAGGTCTCTTTTTCGGTCAAGGCGGTACGTGAAGTAAGAGACCTGACCCCTTTTCCTCCTTCCGCGGCATAGCGCCTACTTCGGCCGGTCCTATGCTTCTACGCTGAATGGCCACTTATCCCAGCTTGTGTTCTGAGGCTCGTTAACACGAAACCTCTTGGGGTCGCGATAGGCCAAGACAGCAGCAATCTCGCGAAATGTCTCCGTCTCGCTTGGCAAGACAGGCGTCGACAAACCAAGCCGAGGGGGGTGATGGTACTCCGCCAAAGACAATAGGTGCGAATATCCCCTATTCTGAGGCTTAAGCAACGCCAAAATCTCATGGGGCTTCGCGAAGAGCAGGTCGCCAAGCCTCCTATTGAGCATCCGAAGTACCGCTACGGCTCTTGAAGTCCGTTGGTCGGGAAAGCTCCCCGGATCCAGAACATTCAGCTCCTTGTACTCCTGCTCGTTGTGCGCACAATGGTGTTCGACTCCAGAAATACGCGCAACGAAATTGAACTGGTTGACCAACAAGTCAGAGTGATCGGCGATCTCAAAACTCCAACTGCCATCCGGCTTCAAGACCTCAATCGGATACCGAAATCCACTGAGAACGTCTTCGACGTCAACATCGTCTTCGGACCCCGGCAAACTACCTACAAATCCATCGCACTGACCTTGATATATTCGAGTCTTCCTAGCATAGAGCAGTCGCTCAAATGCAAGGAGCCAGCCCTTGCTCGAGGCAAAAGCGTGCAGCCTAATAGCCACGCTAAATTCCTCGGTCACATCATCAACTCCAAGAATTGGAAATCGCGACTCGGCCTCAACTTCGCCGTCGAGTATTCGCAGGATTGCGTCTATGGTTTCTTGTTCTCTAGGCATTTTTCGAGTTTGTGTACGAGGATGAGAATATTCCTAACAAGTGGCCCCTGTACTTTGGCAGTGCCAGCTGCGGAGTAAAAAGGGGTCAGGTCTGGGTCAGGTCTCTTTTTCGGTCAAGGCGGTACGTGAAATAAGAGACCTCACCTTTTCTTCCCCCTGACTGGCTGTACTCGGCCAGCAGTGCGGACGAGGGGGGAATCTACCATGCTGCAGCATGCTTTGCGTTCTGGATCGGCCTGCTAGGCTCGCGGAAGTTGGGGCATCTCACCAAGGTAATCGAAGTCGAAGGGGCGGGCGTGTCACTGCTGGGCTGTGGGGACTGGTGGCACTGACTGGTGGCACTGACTGGTGGCACTGACTGGTGGCACTGGACTGGTGGCACTGCTGGGCTGTGCCACTGCTGACCCCAGCAGTGCGAATCAGGGGCGAGTGGCCAACGGTGAGGGTGTCTAAGGACCGGCCGAAAAATAACTTCGGTGTTTAGGCCCCGTTCGGATCACCCTGTAGGCCAAGGAGTTGTGGAAAAACGGAAGTTATTTTTCGGTGGTTCCTAAGGCCGATAGTCGCCAGTCTGGCTGACTGAGTCACGGACGATCCCCCGAGGATGACCACGTTCGCATGCCCTTGCGTGTTCCCGTGCCCGGGAAGCACTCCGAACACGCAAGGTCCGGCGCACTCACTCGGAACGCCGAATCGTATCACACTTCCCCACAGCACGGCGACGACATTCCGCGTGGGTCCCCCACGAAGAATGGTAAACTGGCCCCACTTCGCACTGCTGGGGTCAGCAGTGGCACAGGCCGGGTGGGCCACTGACTGGCTGTACTCGGCCAGCAGTGCGGACGAGGTCGGAGAAGCAACTTCCGACACCCACGTCGTTCAGACTTCATGATTTTGCCATTTCATGATTTTGCCACCTTACTTTGGACAGGAGGAAACAGAGGTAACCGAGAAACCCCCTCCGCTGCCTTCGTTGCGTCTTGTTCAAAATGGTGGTGCCGTTCGAAGGACAGCCCCCCTCCCCAGCCCTCCCCACAAGTGGGAGGGAGCAGGAAGAACGTAGGTGGCGCAACCTCAATCGCGCAATGAGGACGGGCAGACTCCGTTTGCCCCATCACTCAGAGTCTCTGGCGGCGAGCGCATGGAGAGTCTTTGCGAACGACTCGGGCAAACTCCGCTTGCCCGTGCCACGCGCCGCCTGCAGCACCACCTGGCAACTTGCTCTCCGGACCACCTTTCCCCTCCGGCAAAGATGTCGGACCGGAAATGTGGAAGTCCTGCTACTCGAAGGCAGGCTAACTCTAGAACACCCACGTCGTAACCACGACTGGCGGTAAAACTTACCGTGCAAGCGAACCGAAACATGGGTGTCTGTAGTTGGTCCCTTCTTCGAAGGGTGGCGCAGCAGCAATTTTAGCCCATCCCTGACATCTTTTCCTTGTCCACTGGGGTTTTGTCCTTGGCTGGCTGGTTTCTTTCCTGGTTTCTTTCCCTTAGAATTCGCCTCCGTCGCACCGTACTTTGAATCGATCTTCCGACATTCCTCCAACGAAATCTCGCGACGAACAGGTGCTCTGAGTGACAACTGACCTTCCGAGGAAATCTCCCCCCGAAGGGTTGCGTGAAGAGCCCCAAGCCGTGATCCCCAAGCCGCTCGTGCTCGTGTGTGTCGCCGTCGGCGGGTTTGCGGCGCTCGGCTGGGAAACGATCTGGCAGATCCGGACCTCGCTGGCGATCGGCGTGTCTTCGCAGGCCACGGCGCTGGTGATCGCCGCCACCATGGGAGGCATGGCCATCGGAACGGGCCTGGCCGGGGCTTATCTGCAGCGTTACGCCTGGCGTCAGAGTCCCTTTCTCTTGTACGGCGCACTCGAGCTGTTCATTGGCCTGTGGGGGTTCTTCGTGCACTGGCAGTTCGAGCTTGTCGCCCGGCTCGATGAATATGCGTTCGCGAACTACGGGACCGAATCGTCCCTGGTCCACGTGCTGTTGATCGCGTTCTCGCTCGGCCCTCCTTCCGTGGCCATGGGGGCGAGTATCCCCGTGCTGGGGCTGATCGCCCGCCAGACTCAGTCGTCGCTGGGGGTGCTGTACGGAATCAACACGCTGGGCGCGGCTGCCGGAACGCTGCTGATGGCCTTCGTCATCCTGCCTCTGACGCGCAGCGTCGCCGCGGCGGTGGTCGGGCTGTCCGCCTTGAACGCATGCGTTGCCTGTGTCATGTTCCTCTGCTCGCGGAAGCAGACCGTGACGACCGAAGAGTCGAAAACCGAGCCGCCAGGGCGGACCTACCACGGGGCCTGGTATCTGGTGGCCTTCGTCAGCGGGTTTTCGATCTTTGCGCTGGAAGTCGTGGTGTTCCGCGCCATGAAGGCCGCGTTCTTCAGCACGACCTATAGCTTCTCGGTCATGCTGGGTAGTGTGCTCTTGTCCCTGGGCGTGGGGGCCTACGCGGCACGCTTGCTGAAAAAGGACCGCGCTACGGCAAGCTACGTGCTGCTCATCGCCGGAGTGATGCTCCTGGGAATCACCCCCTTGATCGAGCGGATGGACGCGTTGAGCTCGTTCCGGGCCGCCGCCGTGCCGAATCTGTGCCACTTCATCCTGGCCATGGCCGTGATCGGCCCCCTGCTGGTGGTGATGGGGATTCAGTTCCCTTTGCTCCTGGACTGGAGCAAGAGCCCCTCGGAGTGGGGCCTGCTGCATGCCAGCAACACCGTGGGCGCCATCTTGGGCGCACTTTGCGCGGCCTGGATCTTGTTGCCGACGTTTGGTCTCGCACCCACTTCGTGGCTGATTGCGGCGCTGCTTGTATTCGCGGGGCTTGTGGCCGCCGCGGAGGGAGCGACGCGGGGGCGGTGGGCTCTGGCGGGCGCGGGGATGTTCGCCCTGGCCTACTTCGGCCAGTCGGGCATCGGCAAGTCGCGGATCGTCGGAGATCTTGGCAGGTTGAATGCCGCCAAGGGATACGAGATCCTCGCCTATCGCGAGACGCCTGATTTCACCGTCTCGGTGGTCGAATCGAAAGGGAACCGCACGCTGTTTATCGACGGATTCAATACCAGCCAAGACGCCCAGAGCAAGTACATGGCCTGGATGGGCCGCCTGCCGATGTTGATTCACCCCGATCCTCAGGACGCGCTGATCATCTGCTTTGGCCGGGGAGAAACCGCGGACTGTCTGCGGTCCGAGGGACCCAAGAAGTCGATCGACATCGTCGACATCAGCGAGGCGGTCTTCCAAATGGCCCCGCTGTTTCCGATCAATAACGACGTGCTCAAGGATCCCCGCGTCCATCCGATCGTGATGGACGGCCGCTCCTGGATGCGCCGCACCACCCGCCAGTACGACGTCATCACGCTCGAGCCGATGCCTCCGACATTCGCGGGGGTAAATTCCTTGTATTGTCGCGAGTTCTACGCCCTGGCGGAGCAGAAGCTGCGTCCTGGGGGAACGATCGCTCAGTGGCTTCCCTATCACTTGCTCACTCCGGACCAGTCCGACGCCATCGCCAGGACCTTTATCGATGTCTTTCCGGACTCGATCCTATGGCTCTTCCCGGCGTATCGAACGGGGATTCTGGTGGGAAAGAAGGGTCCTGAACCAGGGATCCAGTGGTACGGCCTGGCTCGCGAGGCGAAGGGGCGCGAGCTGACCGCCGACGAGATCCGCGGAGCGGTCCAACTCGATGCCGCGGGTCTGGCGCGGTACGGGAAGAACGCGGTCGTCATTACCGATGACAACCAGTACCTGGCCTATGGGTTGAACTCGCGCGAACACGACTTCGACGTGGCCTTGGCCCAGACATACGAGAAAGAAACCTGGAGACGGATTTCGGAGGCCAAGAATGCCAGACAACGCACCCGTCGTGGAGACGGGACAAGACCTGCTGATCAAGTCCCTGAAGCAGGTCTCGGGGGTTCTGATGGTGGTCTACGTCCTGGTGGTGCTGGCCGAAGCCGGCTATCTGGGGCAACGGGGCTTGGACTGCGCCTGCGTGCTGCTGGCGGCGCTGGGGTTTTTCTGCCTGCGGATCTTCGCGGAGATCGCCTGGGTGGCGCTGCGGCGGTCGTAGGTTACCCCGAACTGGCCAGGTAGGGCGCAGCGAGGCTCACCGTTTTGACCAGGCGAATCCGCCCACGGGGCCGCTGCGCGCCAGCCACCCTCAGGACGCACGTTCTACCCGTAGACTCTCAGGCAGCGGCCTTGAGGCGACTCGGTAATTGATGAGTGTCTATGCGCCGTGATAGCCCCCCTCCCCAGCCCTCCCCACAAGTGGGAGGGAGCAGGAAGAACGTAGGTGGCGCCACCTTAATCGCGCAATGAGGATGGGCAGACTCCGTTGCCCCATCACTCGGAGTCTCCGGCAGCGAGCGAATGGAGAGTCTTTGCGAACGACTCAGGCAAACTCCACTTGCCCAGTGCCCAGTGCCCAGTGCCCCGTGCCACGCGCCGCCTGCAGCACCACCTGGCAACTTGCTCTCCGGACCACGTTTCCCCTCTGGCAAAGATGTCGGACCGGAAATGTGGAAGTCCTGCTACTCGAACGATATACTTCGAGGACCCCCCTATGCACCCGGCACGTGTCCCTCCGCCGGCGATGCGATCATCACGATCATGGAGATAGCAGTATGACGAAGACAACGCAGTTTGGTCGTCGCGGTTTTATGAAGACCGCGCTTTCCGCCGCCGGCGCCGCCGTGATGGCACCCACGATCATCCCCGCCACGGCTCTGGGGCGGGACGGCGCGGTAGCGCCCAGCGAGCGGGTCGTGGTGGCGGGCATCGGCATCGGCAACCGGGGAACGTACGACCTGGGCTGCTTCCTCGAGCAGAAGGACGTGCAGTTCGCGGCCGTCTGCGATGTCAAGGAGTCGCGCCGCGTGGCCATCAAGAAGATGGTCGACGCCAAGAGTGGCATGAACACGTGCGATATGGTTCGCGACTTTCGCGAACTGCTGGACCGCAGCGACATCGATGCGGTGCTGATCGCCACGGGACCCAACTGGCACGGCACCATTGCCATGAATGCGGCCCGGGCCGGCAAGGACATGTACTGCGAGAAGCCCTGCACCAAGAACATTGAACAGAGCCTGATTCTGGCCGATACCATGCGTCGCACCGGGCGGGTCTTTCAGGCCGGCACCCAGCGCCGCAACCTGCCCCACTTTGCCTTCGCCTGCGAGTTGGCCCGCACGGGCAAGCTCGGCAAGTTGAGCAAGGTCTACGCGCACCCGGCTGGGATGCAGGCCATGATGAGCGGCTGGCTCCCGGCTGAGCCGGAACCAAAGCCCGAGGTTGTGGACTGGGACATGTACCTGGGCCCCGCGGCCTGGCGTCCCTTCAATGCCAAGCTGCTCGACGGCTTTAACTTTGAAAAGGGGGGCGGCCTGGTCGGTGGCGGCGTGCTGGAGTGGGGCTCGCATTGCGTCGACCTTTGCCAATGGGCCGTAGGCGACTGCGCCCCGCCGGTGGAGTACAACGCGCCCAAGGATGGCGAACTGGTGGCCACCTATGAAAACGGCTGCCAACTGATCTTCCGCGAGAAGGGCTGGATTCCGCTGGGCTCGTGCCCGGTCCGATTCGAAGGGGACAAGGGCTGGGTCGAAGCGGGGGACAGCGGCAAGCTGGTCGTCAGCTCGCCGGCCTTGCTGGCCGGACGGACGGTCGCCGAGATCGGCGGCTATCCCGCGACGTTCCACGTCCGCGACTTCCTGGACTGCGTCAAGACGCGCAGCAAGCCCAAGGGGAATGCCGACGCGGCCTGCAACGCTCACATCGCCTGCCATGCGGCCAACATCGCCCTGCATTTGGGTCGCCAGGTGAAGTTCGACAACACCAAGAACGAATTCATTGGGGACGAACAAGCCAACCGTTTGCGATCCGAGGCCCTGCGCGAGCCGTGGAGAATGTAGAAGCCCACGGCGCAGCAAACCTCTCTTTCATCGCAACCTTCAAGACTCACCGGAATACACTCTATGAAAACCATGCGACTCTGTTCGTGTGCCCTCGTTGTGCTGGCTGCCTGGTCCGCCAGCGCCGCCCACGCCCGCGCCGCCGATCCTCAGGAAGCCGCGCTGCTGGCCATCCTTCGCTCCGACGCGCCGGGTGGAGAGAAAGCCATCGCCTGCAAAAAGCTGGCAATCCACGGCTCGAGCGAGGCAGTGCCCGACCTCGCCAAGCTGCTGTCGGACCCGCAGTTGTCCTCGTGGGCCCGCACGGCCCTCGAAAGCATTCCGGGCCAGGCCTCGGACGAAGCTCTGCGGAAAGCCGCCGAATCGCTCGAGGGCCGGCTGCTGATCGGCATGATCAACTCGATCGGAGTGCGCCGTGACGCGGGAGCCGTGACTCTGTTGACGAAGCGGCTGCAGGATAAGGATGCGGCCGACATCGAAGTGACGTCGGCCGCCGCGGTGGCTCTGGGACGCATCGGCACGCCCGAGGCCGCCAAGGTGCTGCGTGCTTCGTTGACCATCAATCCCCCCAAGGTCCGCTCGGCGGTTGCCGAAGGGTGTGTGCTGTGTGCCGAGCGTGCCCTGAAGGACGGCAAGGGGCCCGACGCGGCCGCCATCTACGACGAAGTCCGCAAGGCCGACGTTCCCAAGCAGCGGGTCATCGAGGCCACCCGCGGCGCCATTTTGGCTCGCGGTCCTGAGGGGCTGCCGCTGCTGGTCGAACAGCTCCGTTCGGCCGACAAGCGGTTCTTTCAACTAGCCCTGGGTACTGCGCGCGAGTTCCCCGGAACCGAGATCGACAAGAGCCTGGCGGCCGAGTTGGGTCAGGCGACCCCCGGCAACGCGGCCTTGATCATTCAGGCCATGGCCGACCGCAAGTCGGTGGTGCTGCCGGCCATTGTGAAGGCTTCGACCGAAGGCCCCAAGGAAGTCCGACTGTCGGCCATCAGCGCCCTGGCGCGGGTGGGGGACGTGTCGTGCCTGCCGGGCTTGCTGGCCGCGGCCGTGGATGCGGACGCTGATCTGGCTCAGACCGCCAAGACCACGCTGGCCGAACTGCCCGGCGAAAAGGTCGACGCCGAGATCGTGGCCCTCCTTAATAAGGCCGATGGCAAGAGCTATCCGCTGTTGATCGAACTGGTCGGGCAGCGTCGCATTGACGCCCAGCCCGTGCTGCTGAAGGCCCTGGAGAGCTCCGACAAAGCCGTGCGGAGCGCGGCCTTCATCGCCCTTGGCGAGACGGTTCCTCTCTCGGGCTTGTCGGTGCTGATCGCGCATGTGGTCTCTCCGAAGAAGGCCGAAGATGCCGAGGCCGCCCAGAAGGCACTGAACGCCGCCAGCGTTCGCATGCCGGACCGCGAGGTCTGCGCAGCCGAACTGACGACCGCCTTTGACAGCTCCTCGGCGGCCGCCAAGGCGATTCTGATCGAAACGCTGGCGAACGTCGGCGGCACCAAGGCCCTGGCGACGATCGGCAAGGCCGCCAAGAGCGACAACGCGGAGATGCAAGACGCCGGCAGCCGGTTGCTCGGCAAGTGGAGCACTCTGGATGCCGCCCCCGTTCTGCTGGACCTGGCCAAGACCGCTCCGGACGACAAGTACAAGGTCCGGGCGCTGCGCGGCTACATTGGCATGGCTCGCAAGTTCCCCATGCCCGACAAGCAGCGGGCGGAAATGTGCCAGACGGCGTTCGATGCTTCCTTGCAGGAGGCCGAGCAGACGCTGGTCCTGGACGTGCTCAAGGTGCAGCCGAGCCTGGATACCCTGCAGGTTGCCCTCAAGATCATGCAGGATCCTGAGTGGAAGGAAACGGCCGCTCCCGTGGCCGTGGCCATCGCTCAGAAGCTGAAGGCCAAGGGAGTCAAGGTCGATGAGATTCTCTCGAAGGCGGGACTGAAGCTGTAAGGCGCTCGGTTCGATTGCAGTAAGAAGTGGATCCCGTGGCCGGAGTTTTCTGGCCACGGGATCTTTTCGTTTCTGGATGTCTCTTCGGACTAAGCCCCGTACATCCCGGGCACCGTGATGTTGTTCAATCGGAGCGAAACGATCAGGTGCGCGCGATGATGCACCGTATGGCTCAATACGAAGCTGCGTATCACGGCATAGCGCGGGATGGTGAACAGGGGTTCGCCGGCCGCCAGCAGCGACCACATGACGCCCAGATCCGCTTCTTTTACCTCGGCCAATGCCTTGCGCGCCGCGGCGACATTCTGATCGAACAGGGCCAGGATCTCGGCGGTGGAAGTCAGGGCCGGCGAGGCATAACGCGGGCCGTCCACGGGCGCGACATCCCACGACAGTCCCGTGAGCGTCCCTTCTACCCAGCCCGGGATCTCTGCCAGGTGATTGGCGTTCCAGCCGATCGTGTTCATCGTGGGATGAGGCTTCCAGGCAAGCTTGTCATCGGGGACCAGGGCCAGCACCTGGCGGGTGTTGGCCATCTCGTGATCGAACTCGGGAAGCGTGATTTCGACGTAGTTCATGGGACCATCTCGAAGCGAAGGAAGTGGATGTCTGAGAGCGTGATCCTGCGCCGTCCGGACGCCAGGATGGATACATGCGTACAGTATCGCCCTGTCCGCGAAATGCAAGCCGATTCTTCGACAGAATCGTCGAGCGGTGACAAACGTGGGGAGCGATGGGGGATTCACTCTGGGGCTTGGGGCCCTTCCTCGCGGCACTCCGCCGACGTAATGAAAAACGTCGCCCCGAAGACAAGCTGTCTACTAAATCGACGGTTCCCGAGCTGGCAGGGGGCGCTCATGTGCAAACACACCTTTTGACGAAAGGACGCACGACTACCGACGCTTCTTCGCCCTCGAGCCGCGTCTCGCTTCTTCGAGGTTGCAAGCTCCGGTGACCGAATCCTTTGTCTAAGTGTAGGAACAGCATGCGATTACCTGCCCGAAGCAGCTTCCGCACGCACTTGCGGACTTGGCAGGAGACAACCCGGACAACCCAGACGCCCGCCTGGTGCGGGTTGAAGCCCTGACCACAGGTTGCTATATTGCCGGGCTCAATCTTTGCTGATGTTCCGTCCCGGGGTGGCCCAGGGCGGATGAATAAGAGTCCTCCTTCGCTGAGTTCCCATGACACTCGACAAAAGCCTGAAACGCCGGGGCTCGATGGCCCGAGCCCGCGGTGTGTTGACCCGCCACGAACGCCTGCTGAAGCTGCAGGAAACCGATCGCTGGCGCGACGGAGACAGCGTCCTGGGACTTCCCAAGGTGCGCGTCTTCAAGCTGGTGATGAAGAAGAAGAAGAAGGCCAAGGCTGAGGAAGGCGATGAAGCCGCCAAGCCGGCCGCTGGTGCTCCGGCCGGCAAGGGTGCCGCCGCGAAGCCTGCCGCTGGTGCTGCCGCCAAACCCGCCGCGGGCGCCAAGCCTGCTGCAGGTGCCAAGCCCGCCGCCGGTGCCAAACCGGCTGCCGCCCCGGCCAAGAAAAAGTAGCGTTCTTTTGGAGTTTAACCCGGGGTACGGCGCAAGCCTGCCCCGGGTTTGCACTCCTGCCGGCTGCTGGCTTGCGCGGCTTAACGCCGTTTTCGCTTAACGCCGTTTTCGCTTAACGCCGTTTTCGCTTAACGCCGTTTTCGCTTAACGCCGTGCCCATCTACCGCTATGCCCGTCGGACGCGATCAGAACCCTTCGTTGATCACGTCCCCGCCCTGCCGCGAGCAAAGCGCCGCCAGGATGCTGTTTTCCATTTTCTGCATCAGAAAATGGACCGAGCCATCGGCCAGCACCACAAAGGCACCGTGCAGATGATGGCTGCTGATCTCCTGCCCGAAGTCCGTGAAGACATACGGCGTCTCGGGAATCGCCTTGGTATTGATGGGGGCGGATTGATCGAGCGTATTGCGGACGCTCATCCATAGCGAGTTCGCCCCTTCAGGCGCTTCACCGGCCAACATCGTCTGCGAGATGCCGTCCGTGATCTGTGTGAAGGAGACGCTGGACTCGTACATCATCGCCCCCCGCTCGGGATCGTTCGTGGCACCCGGACTTCGCAGCCCTTGCTCTCCACTGATGGCCGCATAGCACGAGCGGGCGTATTCCTGGGGCGTCGAAGGGACGTCGACCGAGCGGCGCAACACCGTCGGCTTGGGGGCCGTGGGGCAGAGGAAGATCGGCAGCACGATCTTGCCGACCGTCGTGTTGGCCGCGTCCGTGTACGGGACGTTGACATTGATCTGGTTGTAGACGCCCTTCTGGTCCAGGTAGGGCAGAATGGCCGAGCACCAACTGTGGGCAGGCGTCGTCGGAAACCAACCGCCGCGCGGCAGCACCGAGTTCAAGTCGTGGTACAAATGCAGCGCCACGCCGATCTGTTTCAGGTTGTTGCTGCACTGCGTTCGTCGGGCCGACTCGCGCGTGGCCTGAATGGCTGGCATCATGAGGGCCATCAATACGGCAATCACGAACACCACGATCAGTATCTCGATCAGTGTGAACGCCGAGCGGGATTGGATTGGGGGCTTCATGGGGGCACGCTAAGAAAACTGTCGTAGCGAAGCGCGAATGCGCCAAACTGAAGCAAAACCAGAAAGGATGCGTGGATTATCGCCCACCGCGGGCGAAAACGAAAGCGAAACTTACAAAATCCGGCAAGGTAGTTTGACCACCTTGTTAACAACGACGAATTACGCGAGAAAACTCTGGCCCGCACGGATGGAACAAGCGGGAGAAACAAGTCGCGAGTTCCCCGCTACGAACCAGGTCATTGCAAAGTCCACGGTTCTTCGGGGAAGACAAGTCGCGGATCATCTACCCGCCAACCGAACGCCGCCAAAATCGGCGCGACTTCAGGCGGGTCGCCGTACACATGCGCCGCGTTCTGGCTGTCTGTATGAATGACGATCGCACGCTGACCGGAAGGGAGCAGAAAGGCCCAATGATCTTCATCACACCCGCAGGTAGCGTGCGGGTTGATTTCGACGTAGTGCGGATCTCCGAGCAAGCAACGAAGCTCGCGCCGGGTGGCCAAGAAGGTGGCCAAGCCCAACAGCGGCAGAGCAATCGGCGCCGGCAATCGCTTCAGGTTCTTCATCGAGAGTCTCCCAACAGAAACGCGATTGAGTCCCCACAGTTCCATCTGAGGGAATTCAGTTTCGGCGTAAGCCCAAAACCTTTCCCATCCACTGGGCACACGCCCCGCCGTGTGCCAGAATACCGGCCCTACGACCGGATCGACCTACTCCAAGGATGAACTCATGGTGCGAACCCTTCGACTCGCTTTCGCGCGCCCGGCAGCTTGGGCGCTCGTCTCTTTGGCTGCTCTATCGCTAGTGATCGTCACGGCCCTGACCGTGGCCCAGGCTCAGGAGAAGTCCCCTCCCAAGAAGCCGGCTCCCAAGGGAGCCGAAGGGAAAGAGGAGCCCAAGAAAGCCGTCGGGCCGCAGATCCCCAAGTATACCAGCGTTCGCAAGCTCCCTGGCTCGATCACCGTCGGGACGCTCTCGAATGGGCTGACCGTGATCGTGCAAGAGAACCACGTCGCCCCCGTGGCCACCGTTCGCTGCTATGTGAAGAACACTGGCAGCGCGTTTGAAGGCAAGCACCTGGGGGCCGGGCTGAGCCACGTGCTGGAGCACGTTGTGGCCGGCGGCACCACCCGCAAGCGGCCGGAGCGCGAGACCCGCAAGCTGATCGACAGCTTTGGCGGTGCGACGAACGCTTACACGTCGCACGATATGACCGTCTACTTTATCGATTGCCCCGCCAAGAACGCCGACATGGCGATCGAACTGGTGGCCGACTCGATGCAGCATGTGACCTTTGATCCCAGCGAGTTCGCCCGCGAACTGCTGGTGGTCAACCGCGAACTGGACGACGGCGAGGTGGACCGCAGCCGCGTGCAGTGGAAGCTGCTCCATCAGTCCGTCTATACGGAGCATCCCGCGCGGCACCCGACGATCGGCTATCAGGAGGTCCTGAACGCGACCACGAATCAGACGATCATCGACTTCTATCACGAGCGCTACATTCCCAACAATCAGGTGTTTGTGGTCGTGGGGGATGTGAACACCGACAACGTCTTGTCGCAGGTGGCCCGGCACTGGATCGGCACCGATCGCAAGCCCGAGACGCTGGTGGCGATGAACGAAGAGCCCGAGCAGCTCTCGCCCCGCGATACCTACTTCGAGATGGAAGGCAAGGCCTACGAGCTGGTCTACGCCTGGCCGACGATTAAGCTCTCGAATCCGGACCTGTACGCCCTGGACCTGGCGGCCTACATCCTGGCCGAAGGGGAAAGCTCGCGGATGGCCCGTCGGTTGAAGTACGACCTGGGGCTGGTGACCAGCGTGAACTCGGCCAGTTTTACGCCGCACTATGTGAATGGCTTTTTTGCCGTGTTCGCGAATTGCACGCCCGACACCTGGGAAGAGGCCAGCAAAGAGATCTTGAAGGACGTCTACAAGATGAAGGACGAGCTGGTCTCGCCGACCGAATTGGCCAAGGCCAAGAAGCAGAAGGCGGCCGAACTGGTCATCGGTCATCAGTCGGTGCAGGACATGGCCGAGAGCATCGGCCGGAGTGTGCTGACCGCGGGCGATCCGCTCTTCGATCAGCACTATGTGGCCGAGATCCAGAAGGTCACGGCCGAACAGGTCCGCGATGTGGCCCGCAAGTACTTCGTCCCCAACCGGCTGAACCGGATCATCATCGCTCCCACTGGGGCCAAGAAAACGGAAGCCGCCGGCGAGACGCTGGCCCAGGAGAGCGCCGTCGAACTGCACAAGCTCGAGAACGGCCTGAAGGTGCTGGTGAAGCGGGTGCCTCATCTGCCGCTGGTGAACATGCAGGCCTACAGCATGGGGTCGACGCTGGTCGAGACCGACGAGCAGAGCGGGCTGGCCACGCTGACCGCCGCCATGCTCGATCAAGGCGTGAAAGATAAGACGGCCGACGAGATCGCCGAGTACTTCGACTCGATCGGCGGGCAGTTCGGCATGAGTGCCGGGCGGAACTCGTTGTTCGGCAGTATCACCACCCTGGCCGACGACTTCCCCAAGGCTTCGGCCCTGTTCTCGGAGTGCGTGACGAGGCCGACGTTCCCCGACGAACAGTTCAAGAAGATGCAGCAGTTGCAGTTGGCCGGCATCGCCCAGCGGGGGGCCAACCCGCAGCAGGAGATCTTTGAAGCCTTCTCCGACAGTCTCCCCAAGACCACTCCGTACCATCTGGTGCAGGGGGGGAAGGCGGCGACTGTCGAGAAGCTGACCGTGGCCGACTGCAAGAAATTTCATGCGACCTATTTCGTGCCGCAGAACATGATCGTCACGGTCTTTGGCAACATCGACCCCAAGGCAGCCCTGGCTCTGGTGAAGGAACAGTACGGTCATTTGAAGCCGGCTGCCGACTTCAAGCCAATCCCCGTGAACCGCGACAACGCCCTGCCGGAGTCGATCATCAAGCACAAGACCACGGCCAAGCCGACGGGCATGGTGCTGGTGGGTTACCCGATCGGAAGCATCTACGACAAGGCCGACAGCGCGGCCATCACGCTGCTCGACACCATCATGTCGGGCTACAGCTATCCGGGCGGATGGCTGCACAAGGATCTTCGCGAAGACGGCAAGCTGGTCTACTACGTGCATGGCATGGCCATGACCGGCCCAGCGCCAGGCTACTTTGCGATTCTTTCGCAGACCGACCCCGATTCTGTCGCCGAGGTCGTGAAGCGGATCGAGCAGAACGTGCAGAAGGCCAAGGCCGGGAACATCCAGCTCGACGAGTTGGAACTGGCCCGCTCGATGGTGTTGGCGTTGCACGCTCAAGACAACACCACCATTTCGTCGCAGGCTCAGGAAGCCGCCCTGAACGAACTGTACGGATTGGGCTACGACTACGAGAAATCGTACGAGGCTCGCATTCAGGCGGTGAAGCTGGACGACGTAATCCGCGTGGCCCGCAAATATCTGGACAAGTCGGTGTTGGTCACGTCGTCGCCGGCCGAGAAGTCGCCGGTGGGCGCCGTCGCGCCCCCCACGGGCGAAGCCGTGCCGGTAAAGAGCCCTCCCGCGAAGAAGCCCGCCGAAAAGGTAAAGTAACGGGTTATTCATGGGGCGCTCGTGACTGATGGTGGTGCAGTCGCGAGCGCCTGCACATCGAGCGAAGATCACTTTTCTACTCTCAAAGGTTCCACTGATGGTGCATGTCAACGTCTGGCTGACCGCAAAGGACCCTAACGATGTGGCCGAGATCCGCGGCCTGTTGGCCGAACTGGGCCGGCTCTCGCGGGGCGAGCCGGGCTGCCTGCGATACGATGTCTTTCACTCCGAGAACGACACCAACCGCTTTCTGCTCTCCGAGCGCTGGGAGTCGAAGGAGGCCCTGGACGTGCACCGGACGGCGCCCGGTTACACCCAGATCTATCAGCCCAAGGTCTTGCCCAAAGTGACGCGCGAGCCCCACATTTCACAGTTGGTGGAGTAGCTGGCAGGGCGGCGCGGCAAGCTGGTGAAGCTACCGAACTCCGGGCGGCGAGTTTCCCCCCTCAAGGGACGCAGATGGGAAGTCTGCCGCATAAATCTGGCATTTTCGCTTTTGACACGCACCCCACGGGTCGCTATTCTCCCGCCCTCGCTGAGACGCCTTGTTCGGCGGTGCGAAGAGTGGAACATGGATGTTCGGCTCACCCACCTGCGGGCATGGCAGCGTTCTCCTTGCGGAGATTCGCAGCCTGCCTGGCCGTCGAACGGCGCGATCGAGACCAGGGGGGCCCTGGGGCAGAGTGTTCATTCCAGGGGCGTCGAACACGTTCGAACGCCAAGGTCAGGCCGCGCGCCAGGCTTCCAGCCGGTTTCTTCGTACATGGAGGTACGCGCGTTGATCGGCAATATTGCACCCATTCATCGCACTGAGATGAATTCTGAATCCGCCTCGGGCCTTCCTACCGTGGAAGGCGAGTCCCTACCCAAGCGACTGAGCGTGCTGGTCGTGGACCAGGTCGAAGAGACCGGGCAGGTCTTGCGGGCCGCGCTGGGCGACCGCGTGCACGTCTATTCGGCCGGCAAGGCGCGGCAGGGCCTGGAGATGGCCCGCGAACATCGCCCCGACCTGATCGTCCTCGATTTGGAACTCGCCAGCCAAGGGAAGTCGGCTGATGCATTCCGTTCGCAGACGCCCGAGGTCGACACGCCCGTAGTGCTGCTGGGTACCGCCCGTCGCAACGAGCCGCACGATCGCCAGGAGTTCATGGCCAAGCCGTATCACTACGGCAACTTGGTCCGCAAAATCGAAGAGCTGCTCAAGCGGGCGGGGTAGCCCGCCCCCGCGGCCTGCTCCGGCCGCGGGCTTGGGCGGATCCGTTGGGCTCTACTTCGGAGCCGACTCGGCGATCTTGATCACTTCAACCTGCGTGATCTTGCCCCCCCGCGACGTCCCGCCCACCACCACCAGCGAACCGTCCTGATCCAGGACCAGCCGATGAAAGAAGCGGGGGTGGGCCAGCGCGCCCGCCTCGTCCCAGGTCTTGCCGTCCTTCGAGAGACGGAAGATCTTGCCGGAGCTCGTCGAAACAAACAGCCCGCTGGGGCCGCCGAAGGCCGAAGCGCCGAAGCCTTCCATGGGACCCTGACCGCCGGCCGGGGCCGGAATCTCGGGACCATCGCTCCACTTGTCGGTCGCGGGATCGTAGATGCTGGTGCCCCGGGTGATCTCGTTGGAATCGTTCATTCCGCCGATCACATAGATCTTGCCCTGATAAGCCGCCACGGCCAGTGCGCGCCGCTTGAAAGAGGGCTTGGCCACTTCCTTCCACTCGGGCGACGCCTGCGAAAGGTCGGCGACATACGCTGTGCCGTGCCATTCGCCTTCGCCCCGGCCGTCAAGCTTCCAACCGCCGACGACATACAGTTTGTCACCCAACAAAGCCGCGTCGTGGCTGGAGCGCCCCTTGGGGAGCGGCGCCAGATCTTCCCACTTGCCGACCTTGGGATCGAAGCGGGCGAAGTCGGGGCTCGAGACCAGATCGAACTTGCCCCCGTCGGCGGGCTTGGCTTCCCAGCCGCCGACGCGGTACAGCTTGCCACCGTGAGCGACCATGGCCAGGCCGGTGCGGCGCGGACCGGTGTTTACCACCTCCCAGGCCTCGGGCTTGGCCAGATTCAGCTTCATCAGTTCGTTGGCCTGCTTGTCGGCGGTGTACTCGTGGGGCGAGCCCAGGTGGCCGCCGTAGATGTAGAGATTGCCATCGACGATTGCCGCCCCCAGACTCGTGACCGGCGCCTTGAGCGGCGCGTACTGACGAGCGCCAGCCGCGGCGGCAGGTGGGGTACCCTCGGCCAGGGCCACTGCCGTGGTCTTGGCGGCGCTGGCCGTAGCCGGATTGCCGAGTTTGTGGTTGGTGAGCACGAGGTCCTCTACAGTGCGGGTTCCATCGCTCTTGGAATTGATTGCCAGCAAGCGGGTCGGCAGATCGATATCGCCCACGCGGGTCCATTCATTATAGACCTGACGGGTGGAGACAATCGCGCCGTTGGCGGCATCCCAGGTCGTGACGGTGAAGTTGCGGGGGAGGTGCTTGCCTTCTTTGGTGCGGGCCACGTCGACCACGCTGATGATGAAGCGGGTCTTGCCCATCGCGCGGTGGACTTCGGTCATCAGGTCCCCCTTCACGCGCCACAGGCTGTGTTCCGAGGCGTCCTTGGACTTGAGCAGCCGGCCCAACGGATGATCGGCCACGTCGTCGGCGAAATCGACGTTGGCGATTGCGCCGTCTTCGGACAGGCGATGCCCGACGACCGACTTCAGGGTCTTCCCGGCCCAGTCGGTCTTGGCCTCATTGGGGAACGCAAGAATCACATCGCCCGTGGCCGAGACTTTCAGCGTCCCCTTGGCGGCTTGCTTGTCGCTGCCGGCCGAAATATCGGCGGTGAATCCGGGGAACTTGCTCCAGATGGCGCGGCCATCGTGTGCCTGCTTCATCAGCGATTCAGCCGTTTCGGCGGCGCGGAGTTCGAGACCGGACATCAAGAGAATGGCCGCAGCCAGGCTGAAACGGCTAAACATGCGAGGCACTCCGACAAAGGGAAGGCGTGAAGCGGGCTGTTAGTGAGACTATGTCTCACTGAGATTGTGTCTCAGTTAAGCTATCGGGCTTTTCGCGCCTGTCAATCCATATTGTGGATTTCAGAGCACTTAAACTTAGAATGGCAAGTCGCCTATCTCGCCCGACTCGCTTCGGAATCGATCACAAATCGAACGGGAACCGCCACCTGGTATTCCACGGGCGTTCCATTCAGCAGCGCGGGCTTGAATCGCCAGCCGCGCACCGCCGCCATCGCTGCCCGGTCGAAAGCGTCTCGCCCGCTCGACTGGTGGATGCTCAGTCGCTCAACGCGTCCTGCCGCGCTCACGACGACACGCAAGACGACGCGGCCTTCGACCCGCGCTGCCAAGAGGTCGGATGGATAGACCGGAGCGGGGTTCTCGACAACCTGCGGCAACTCGTCCGCTTCGCTGCCGTGCGATGCGCGGCTATCGGCCTGAGCCATGGCGGCTTGAGCTGCAGGGGTCGCGCTTGGCGGGCGTTGCTGTGAGGCCAGATGGTGATGAGGATCGCGTTCGTCCTGCCCGGTGGAGAACCGCTGGGCACGGGGGCCGGGCAGAGGCTCCCACCGGACGTCAGGCAGGGGGATCGCAAGGCTGGTCGCAACGACTTGGCCCAAGACCGCGCTGGTTCGTGTCACGTCGGGTGTCGTCGGGGGCAACGAGCCCTCTTCGCCCCCTCCGCTCGGCGATGGCTCCGCTTCCGCAACCTCCACGGCGATCGTTGCAGTTGAAAGCTCTTCGGAAAGGGAGCTTTCCGCGGGGCTTGCCTGAGAAGCTTGCGAGGCCAGTTGCTCGATCGAAGCCCGTCCATGGGCCGTGGACAACGGTTGGGCGGCAAGATGGCCGAGTCCCCATTGCACCAAGGCCACCCCCAGTGCCGCGTGGGCGACGGAACTCAGGCCGAGGGCCCATACCCATTGCGCGGGCCGGGCCACGTTTGCGCGGCGCGCGCTGGGCCAGGCGGGTTCGGGAGGAGTCCAGGTGTCGAAAACGGGCGCGGCCATGCCAAGGCTTACTGGGCGGCTTCGCGTGGGCGAAAAACGCCGGGTGCGACGCTTCGTCACCTTGATGGAAACGACGCGTCAACATCAGCTCCGTCCCGCGCGGAACTGCGGTCACGTGTTGGTAGGTCTTCTGACTTCCGAGCTCGAGCAGCGTCCGGCCTTCTCGTCGCTCAGGGCCTGGAAGGCCGCCAGCGACAATGGCAAGGAATGGACGCGCCTGATGGCGCTCGGTTACAGCGGCGGGGCCGTCCCGGAATTGCACCGGAGTTCCCTGTTCGCCGGTCGGCAAGCATGCCGCCCGGCCACCAACACACTGCTAAAGACGATATCAGATCCGATGGGTGGGGCAAAGCCAGTCGCGCCATGATTCCGGGCGATCAGAACGAAAGATTCACCCCGAAGTAGCCGCTGATTGCAGGCACCCCGTAACCAAACGTCTCCTCGTACATCGTATTCGTCACATTCTCGGCCCGAGCAAAAACTTCGGCGCGGGGGCTGATACGATAGGCGCCCGCCAGGTTGAGCGTGACATAGTCGTCCAGCTCGAAAGGTCCGTCGGGACGCGTGCCGACATACAGCAGGTAGGATGTGATGGAGGTCTGCGGCGTGAACTGGGCGTTCAGGGCCACGCTGGCTACGTCACGCGGGCGGCGGGACAACTGTTCCCCCGTGATCAGATTCTTGGTGTCGGTGCGGGTGTAGTTGGCCGTCACGCTGAAGACGTGCGTCAACTGGCTCTGGACATATACCTCGGCCCCGTGCGACTTGGCCCGGCCGATGTTCTGAATTTGAAATGCCGCGGGGTTGTAGACAATCAGGTCGGTAAAATCGTTGCGGAAGTAGGTCGCGCCGACCACCAGGCCCTCGACCAAAAGCTGCTCGATGCCGTAGTCCCAGCCTTTGCTTTGTTCCGGAAGCAAATCGGGGTTTCCATACAAAAACAGATTCTCGGCCAAGGAAGGCGCTCGGAAGCCTGTGCCAATCGTGGCCCGAAAGATCGTGCCCGTCTCGTAAACGTTGAAGGCCGAGGTTGCCCGATACGTGAAGGCCGGCCCGGCCGAACTGTAATCGTCCCAGCGGGTGCCGAAGGTTGTGTACCAGCGGTCGAAGAGCGCAATCTGCTCGTCGATGTACACGCCGGGGTCCGTCTGCGAGTAAGGGCCGTCGCTGGTGCTCTGCGCGTCTTCCTGAAAGTAACTGGCACCGATCAAGAGCGTATTGTTGGGGCTTAGCCGCAGCAGGTTCTGCCAATCGACCTTGCGGGTCTGTCCCAGGTACTGCGGATCGAAGAAGGTGTTGGTGTCGCGGCGGTCGTAGTCGGCCAGGCTGAAGGCGATCTTGCTTTCGATGTCGCCATCGAGGGGGGCCAGCCGCAACTGGACGCGTTGAAAGAACGACTCGGTGATGTTGGTACGATTCAGTTGATCGAAGGGAATCCCCGAAGGAAAGGCGACGTCGTCGATGCCTTTGGTAGCATCCGTATAGCGGAACACGTAGTCGACCTCGAATAGATCGCTGGGGGTCCAGCCATATCGCCCGCTGAAGGTGGTATTGCGATACAGATC
>Ga0335394_10000718_pt1 | contig 36045 bp, 30 predicted proteins | sample MAT03_FD_205741 | JGI IMG/M metagenome (GOLD analysis project Ga0335394, IMG submission 205741) | Freshwater microbial communities from Lake Fryxell liftoff mats and glacier meltwater in Antarctica - MAT-03 (spades assembly) (version 2) ...
TAGCCCAGGTAAGGTTCCTCGCGTATCATCGAATTAAACCACATGCTCCACCGCTTGTGCGGACCCCCGTCAATTCCTTTGAGTTTCACCCTTGCGGGCGTACTCCCCAGGTGGCTCACTTATCGCTTTCGCTTAACCACATATCCCCATTCGGACATACAGCGAGTGAGCATCGTTTAGGGCGTGGACTACCAGGGTATCTAATCCTGTTTGATCCCCACGCTTTCGTGCCTCAGCGTCAATAAAGGTCCAGTTAGCTGCCTTCGCAATTGGTGTTCTATGGCATATCTATGCATTTCACCGCTACATGCCACATTCCGCCAACCTCATCCTTATTCAAGCTATACAGTATCAAAGGCAATTCCACAGTTAAGCTGTAGCCTTTCACCTCTGACTTATACAGCCGCCTACGCACCCTTTAAACCCAGTGATTCCGGATAACGCTTGCACCCTCCGTATTACCGCGGCTGCTGGCACGGAGTTAGCCGGTGCTTATTCTTCTGGTACCTTCAACACCCCATAAATGAAGTGGTTTATTCCCAGATAAAAGCAGTTTACAACCCATAGGGCAGTCATCCTGCACGCGGGATGGCTGGTTCAGGCTTCCGCCCATTGACCAATATTCCTTACTGCTGCCTCCCGTAGGAGTCGGGTCCGTGTCTCAGTACCCGTGTGGGGGGCCACGCTCTCACGCCCCCTACTGATCGTCGGCTTGGTAGGCCGTTACCCTACCAACTACCTAATCAGACGCACGATCATCAATAGTCGCCTCAGCTTTCTTTATAAAATGATGCCATCTCATAAAGATATGGCGGATTACTCCCAGTTTCCCAGGGCTATCCCCCAACTATCGGTAGATTTCGTACGCGTTACTCACCCGTGCGCCGCTCTCACTAAAGACGAATCTCTAGCTGCCGCTCGACTTGCATGTATTAGGCCTCCCGCTAGCGTTCATCCTGAGCCAGGATCAAACTCTCCATAGTCAAATTCTTATGCCCTAAATTAATAGGACTGTAGTTTTACATGACTGTCAGAGAATGATTTCCTGTTATAAAAATCAAGTATAATTCGCATCACGATTTAAAAATCTTCTTACCTACTCTGCATCAGTGTCAATGAACTTTTTGGATCGAAACCGTTGCTTTTCGACTGCTTTTAAAAGCTGCCACAACCGCTTTTTTCCTTTTTTCTTTCGCGCTTTTTGTGCGCTCCCTTGTTGCTCATTCGCTAAGGGACTGCAAAGATAAGCGGGCATTATTTCCTGTGCAAGCATTCTTGAGAAATATTTTCAAGAAAAACGCTCAGACCAAAATGGCGTTAAAAATTAAATTTGGAGAACACCCCGTCTATCGCATTAAAATCACAAAAGACGGCTTAAATAAGACCCCCAAAGGGGCAAAACAGCAGGTTTGAGATAATAAAAAATTTACCATGCCGGAGTGAAACATTTTTCAACGCCCGGTAGACGTGAGACCATTATTGGTCTAAAGCATGTTCAAACTGTGGCGCAGCGCAGAACTGCACAATAGCATGACCTTTTTGCCGTCGTTCACTCGGAAGCGCTTTTGCGTAACCTGCTTAGCTGGTGCCTTCCTGATCTTTTGAAACAGGTTGATGTAGTATACGTAAGCTAAATAAACTCCGAGGCGGGCGCCTTTCGGCAATTGAATGATTCCGAGGTAGGCGTCGTCGAAGTCTTTTTTGATGTCGGCTTCTATGTTCTGCTTGTCCTCATTGGTGAAACAGGTAAAGTCTACGCCGGGGAAATAGACCCGGCCCCGATCGTCGAAGTCGCTGCGCATATCCCGGAGGAAGTTGATTTTTTGAAAAGCAGCACCCAGGCTTCGAGCCGGTGATTTTAGCGCTTGATAAAGTGCATCATCGCCTTCACAAAAAACGCGCAGGCACATCAGACCCACAACCTCCGCTGAGCCGTAGATGTATTCCAGATAGAGGCTGTCCTCGTAGTTACTGTGGCAGAGATCCATCTCCATGCTGTCTAAAAATGCATCTACGAGTTCCCGTTCAACCCCGTATTGGTTCACCGTTTGCTGGAAAGCATGCAATACCGGGTTGAGGCTGATGCCAGCTTCGATGGCCTGATCTGTATCTTTCCGGAATCGCTCCAGCAGTTCTGCCTTGGGGTAATCGTGGAAGGTGTCCACAATTTCATCCGCAAACCGCACAAAGCCATAAATGGCATAGATGGGCGACCTGAGTTTTTTCTCAAAGACGCGGATACCCATCGAAAAGGAAGTACTATACCGGTTCGTAATCAACCGGCTGCACTCCATGCAGGTGTCGTTATAGAGCTTCAGCATGGTTTTATCAGATTTAGTAATGATCTTATAGAGGTGTTCCGGGATTGTTGCCTATTGCATTTTGCCACTTGCCCCTTCTTATACAATCCCGATACCTATGGACGAATTTTTTTTGCAATTTCCCCTGCGACCACCTGCCCTGAAATGATAGATGGTGGAACGCCCGGGCCGGGAGTTGTTAACTGGCCGGCATAATAAAGGTTCTCTATTTTAGAACTTTTCATTTTAGGCTTCAGGAATGCCGTTTGCAACAGCGTATTCGCCAATCCGTAAGCATTGCCTTTATACGCGTGGTAGTCGCGCTCGAAATCCCGGTGCGCATACGAGCGCTTGTAGATGACGTGCGGCCTGATTTCCTGGCCGGTCAGTTTTTCCAGCCGCTCCATCATGATGTGATAATACCGTTCGCGCAGCGCTTCGGTATCTTCCAACCCCGGCGCGAGCGGCACCAGCAGAAAAAGGTTTTCGCAGCCTTCAGGTGCCACGGTCGGGTCGGTGACGGACGGCGCGCTCACGTAGAACAACGGCTTGTCGGGCCACCGGGGGTTCTCGTAAATGTCGAGGGCGTGTTGCCTGAAGTCGGTATCGAAAAACAGGTTATGGTGCTGCAGCCCTTTCAATTTTTTGTTCACACCTATATAATATAGGAGCGAAGAAGGCGCCATGGTGCGGCTGTTCCAGTAGCCCTCAGAGTATTGCCGGTGTTCCGGTGCCAGCAAATGTTGCTCTACGTGATGGTAATCGGCAGCGCCAACCACGGCATCCGCCTCATAAACAGCAGCGTCGGTCACTACCTTCGTAGCGCGGTTGCCGATAACTTCAATTTTCCTCACCTCGGCGTTCAATACCAATTTTACGCCCTGCTCCTGCGCCACGTTCAGCATGCCTTCCACAATCTGGTGCATGCCGCCCATTGGGTACCAGGTACCCAGAGCCAAGTCGGCGTGGTTCATCAGGCTGTATAGCGCCGGTGTCTTTTCGGGCGTTGCGCCAAGAAAAAGCACCGGAAATTCGAGCATCTGGATGAGTTGTTCGTTCCGGAACAACGACCGCACATACGCAGACATAGAACGGAACATTTGCAAACGGAACAGACTCATCACAATACGCAGATCGGCAAATTCCAGGATGGAAAGACTGGGTTTCCGAACAAACTCCCCCATCCCAACCTCATACTTGTAGCGTGCTTCTTCCAGAAAGGTTTTTAGTTTGGCGCTGCTGCCCGGTTCGTATCGGTCAAACAATTGGTACAAAGCATCCGGACTGGCAGGCACCTCCATCGCATCGTTCTGGCCAAAATGGATGGTGTAAGAAGGATCAAGACGCACAAGGTGGTAATAATCAGCAACTTTTTTGCCAAACAGCCCAAAAAACTGCTCGAATACATCGGGCATCCAGTACCAACTCGGGCCCATATCAAAGGTGAACCCCTGGGTGCGGAACACCCGGGCACGGCCTCCGGGACTTTCATTTTTTTCCAGCATGGTGACGTCGTACCCTGCTTTTGCAAGGCAGGCCGCTGCTGAAAGTCCGGCAAACCCAGATCCGATCACGATTATTTTTTTTGCCAAGTTGGTAGTGCTTTAATTTGATAAGGTTTTTAAACAGTGCTATCCTGATTTTGTTTACAGGAACATCACACCAAAAAAGGATTTCTGCTGCGCTCCCCCCCAATCGTCGTCGCCGGCCCATGCCCCGGATAAACCTTAACGGCGTCATCCAGCGTAAGCAACTGGGTTTTAATGCTGTTGATGAGCACGTCGTAATCGCCGCCAGGCAAGTCGGTGCGGCCGATGCTGCCCTGAAACAGGACATCGCCGGCAATGATGAACCGCGCTTCGCGGCAATAAAAGGAAATGCTGCCGGGCGAATGGCCGGGGGTGAACAATACTTCTAAGCGCGTTTGCCCGAAAGTGATCACCTCCTCCACTTCGATGAACCGTCCGGGCATTGGCGACGCCTCTTCAACGGACACGCCAAAGTACAAAGCCGTCTGTAACAGAGAGTTGAGGATTGGAATTTCCCGCTCGTGGATTTCCAAAGGCAGTTGATAGCGCTTTGCCGAAAAGGCATTCCCCAACACATGGTCAATATGACAATGCGTATTCAGCAGGCGAACAGGCTTTAGATCGTATTCTTCGATGCAACGCTCCAACTCCATACGCTCTGTTGCATTGCAACAACCCGGGTCAATCAAGACGCATTCTTTGGTTTCGTCGTATATAATATAGGTGTTCTCCTCGAAGGGGTTGAATGTCAACCGAACAACATTCGCCATCTTTTTTTATTTTTTTATAATCTGCTGGTGAAAAAAATTGTTATCTTGAAAGCAGCTTTGAAAACCATAAAAAAATACTCCATGCAAAGGTATATTTTTCTGACCTTCTTTTTGTTGCCTGCCTTGGTTGTGCAACTGAGTGCGCAGTACGTCCGCGCGGAGTTTGGCAAAAACCGGGTGCAATATCACGATGACTTCAAGGAGTGGTCGAAGTACGAAAGCGACAATTTTATCACTTTCTGGTATGGGGAAGCGAGGAATGTGGGGCAGGCTGCCGTGCAGATAGCCGAGCAAGATTTCAAAAACATCCAGGCCGTGCTGGAGCACCCGCTCAATGAAAAATTGCAGATCATCGTCTACACCGACCTTACCGATCTCAAACAAAGCAATATTGGCGTAGAAGACGCCTTTGTGAATACCGCCGGCCAAACCAAAATTGTCGGCAACAAGATTTTTGTATATTTCAACGGCGATCACACCCACTTGCGCAGCCAGATCCGGGAAGGCATTGCCAGCGTTTACTTAGACGCCATGCTTTTTGGTTCCACCTTGCAGGAAATTGTCCAGAATGCCGTGATGATGAACCTGCCTGACTGGTTTAAACAAGGTTTGACGTCCTATATCGGCGAATACTGGAATACGGAAACGGATAATTTGCTGCGCGACGCCCTGCTGGACAAAAGCTTCAAAGGGTTTGAACAATTAGCTGCCGAAAACCCACGCTTGGCCGGGCATGCATTCTGGTATTTTATTGGCGAAAACTACGGGGCTTCTACGGTTTCCAACTTGCTTTACCTCACCCGAATCAATCGTAGCGTCGAAAGTGGCTTTCTTTATGTACTGGGCGCTTCCTATTCTTCTATTATTGACAGTTGGGAAGTATTTTTCAGGCGCAGGTACGAAAACGAATTGCTTGGCCGGGTGGATCCGGAAGGCCGGAAAATCGCCATCAAAAACAAACGCAACCTGCCCATCAGCCAGCTTCGGGTGAGCCCGGATGGCCGACAGATTGTTTATCAGACGAATGAAATCGGCCAGGTTAAGGTCTATGTGCAGGCTTTGTCGGGCAAAAGCGAGCGCACCCAGATTTTTAAAGAGGGGTTCCGGAATGCTTTTCAGGCAACAGATTATGGGTATCCGCTCATCGCCTGGAATCCGAATGGCCAGCAAATCGCCATTTTGTTTGAACGACGGGACATCGCCAAGCTGCTGCTGTACGATGTTAAAACCAAAAAAAAGACCCTGCAGGATCTGGCGCCGGAATACCAGCGGGTTCACAGCATTGATTTTGTAAATCCGGTGACTTTGGTGTTCTCCGCAACCATCCGCGGGTTTTCTGATATTTTCCTGTATTTCATCAACACCCGGCAATCGGAACGCCTGACCAATGACATTTTTGACGACCTCGACGCCGCTTTCGTCAAAGTCAATAACCGACGCGGCATTCTGTTCGCTTCAAATCGCCCGGATTCGCTGATGCTGCAACCCAAATTGGACAGCATCCTCCCCGTTCAGAGTTTCGATATTTTCTACTACGACCTTGATGAAAGAATCCGGGAACTGGTGCGGGTGACGAATACGCCTTATGCCAACGAAAAAGCGCCAGTTGCTGTGGACGCCACCTATTTTGCCTGGCTGAGCGATCAAAGCGGCATCTATAACCGGGAAGCCGGTTACCTGGAAACCTACCTCCACCATTACGACCGCTATGTTTCCCTCAACGACGGAACAGAAATCATCGTCAACGCCGACTCCTTGCTGAGCCGCATTGACACTGCACAAATAGAGACCATTGTGATGCGGCCCGTTTACAAAAAACGCGCAATCACCCATTCCAATACCAACTACACCCGCAACCTGATCGGGCAGCACACCTCGCCTGCGTCTATGCGCGTCGTGGAGTTGGTGTATAAAGACGGCAAACACCAGGTGATGGTGTCGCCCTTAGCTGCAGATAGTGTGATCCAGACCGCGAACACGACCTTTCAATCGGTTCGGCCCGTTGCAAAACCCTTGTTTGAAACTGCGCCGGAAGGCCAGCCTTCACCCGCCGATGCTGTGGAAAAATTGCTAAAAGAACGACCGCCCGTTACACCGGATACGCTCAAGCTGCCCGAAATGAAAAGGGATACCGATAAAATTGACATTGACAATTACCTTTTCCAAAGCGAGTTCGACGATGAGGATACGCCACCGGTGGTCATTAAAATAGATACCGAAGAAAAATCGGAAGTATTAGAAGATCCCCTTCCTGCCAAACCGCAGCGCAACAGCCCGAAGCGAACCGGGACAGCCGCGACCGGGGCAACCGAAGAAATTCACCGTTTCCGTCCGGGCATCATCATTCCTTACCGCTTGTTGTTCCAGGCCGATTTCGTTCAGACGCAACTCGATAATTCTATCCTCTTTGGAACCTGGGAAAGCCATGCTGCGAACTCCCGAGGTGATTTTCAGCCACCTTTGGGCATTTTGTTCAAGGCGAACTTTAAAGACCTGCTGGAAGATTACGATTTGGAGGGCGGCGTCAGAATACCCACTTCCTTCAACGGTTCAGAGTATTTTATCACGTTTAAGGACAAGAAAAAACGCTTAGACAAATACTATACCATTTACCGGAGCAATTTCCGGGAGACGGTGGATACCATCAGTTTCATCATTCCCCGGCAGGAGGTCAACACCATCCTGGGGCAGTTTGGCGTTTCCTGGCCATTAGATATTTTCAGAAGTTTTCGAGCTACAGCAGGGATACGCCGCGACCGGGTGACCCGGCTTTCCACAGAGCGCTCTACCTTAGAGCAAGCTTCTGTGAACCAACAACGCGCAAGCCTTCGCTTAGAATACGTTTTTGACAACACCCTCGACCTCGGTATCAACTTGATGAGGGGCAGTCGCTACCGGCTCTATGCAGAGGTTTTCAAAAGTTTTAACCTCGATTTTTCAGATGGGGCAAGCCTCAACTTCGGCAAAGGCATCATGACCATCCTGGGCCTCGATGCCCGGCACTATCACCGCCTTGATAAATATTCCATCGTGGCGATGCGGGTAGCAGGCGCGACTTCTTTTGGTGCAGAAAAAATTTCTTACCAGATGGGCGGTGTGGAAAACAGTTTGTTCTCGACCCAATTCAACGAAGAAATTCCAAGGCTGGAAGGCAACCTGGCGTTCAATGCCCTGGCTGCTCAAATGCGCGGCTTTGCCCGGAATATTCGCAACGGCAACTCCTACGCTTTGATCAATACCGAATTGCGCGTTCCGGTTTTCCGGTATTTGTCCAAAAATATCCGTTCTGCTTTTTTCCGGAATTTTCAGGTGGTCGGCTTTTTCGACGCCGGGACAGCCTGGAGTGGGAGCAATCCGTTCAGCAAAGATAATCCACTTAATATCAGCACATTCCCAACAGACATCAGAGATCCCTTGGTTTCCGTGCGGGTGAAATATTTCCGGGATCCAATCGTGGCGGGTTATGGCGTAGGGCTTCGCTGCCTTGTTTTTGGGTATTTCCTCAAACTCGACTATGGCTGGGGAATCGAAACCCGCGATGTTCAGGAACCGCGTTTGCATTTTTCGCTGGGCACGGATTTTTAGAATATCCACTTTTTAGAATACCCACAACTTTCCTGTTGTTTTCCCGCTCTGTGGTCGCAGTCCGGGCTAAACTTGTTTTGTAAAAACCCGGATATGGGGTTGGTATACCTGCCTCGTTTTCAGCTAAACCTACCTTTATTCGTTTCTTTCAAAAAAAAGTGAAAGAAAAAAAATAAAATTACGTGTTTAGACATCAAACTAAAAGATTGTTTATCAGTTAATTATACTATCATATAGATAAAGCTTGACCCGTCATCAGCATTATTGATCAAAAAACAGCCTACTTTTCTTGCATTTTGTTGAATACAATCGTACATTTGGTTCAACAAAACAGAACAACCTATCCTGTTTACTTAAACAAAAAAAGAGCGCATCATGTCACAAGTAGAATTCCACAGTCGTTTCCACGAAATATCACCACTGCTTCAGGCTTTTGCGTACAACCTGACGAAGAACAATGAGGACGCAAAAGATCTGCTACAGGAAACTGCCTTCCGTGCTATGACCAACCAGGACAAATTTCTGGCGGGTACGAACCTCAAGGCATGGTTGTTTACCATCATGAAGAATATCTTCATCAACAACTATCGCAAAAAGATGAAGTCCAACACCATTATGGACTCCACCGATAATCTGTATTACATCAACTCCGGGAGCACCATTATTTCCAATTCGGCCGAATCAAATATTACCATGCAGGAACTCACGGGTATGCTTGATACTTTAGACAACAGCATCAGGATTCCCTTTCTGATGCACTATCAAGGATATAAATACCAGGAAATCGCAGATCACCTGAGTTTGCCACTTGGCACTGTAAAGAGCCGCATATTTTTTGCCCGCAAAGAACTCAAAGGCATGGTTGGCAGGCATTACGGGCAGCTTGTGCATGCCTCTGCTTCTGCCGAAATGGAAATGATTGAAGATTAGAATTACTTGCGCTTCTTATTGAAATGCGCGCTCTCGCTTTTTCCTTTAAGTTGCGTATTTTGTACAGCAATCAGGAACACTGCCGGATGTTTATGAACGTCCGGCATCCCTGATTCAGCCCATTCCGTAATCGTTTTAGTCACGATGTATTCCCCCGGAAGAGAAATGTCCATTGCAATGCAGAGCAAAGTTTCGGCCATCAGGGCTTGAAGTGCTGTTTCAAAAACCATTGCGTTCCGGTAAGGCGTTTCAATGAATAACTGCGTTTCCTGCTGCCGCGCCGCACGCTGCTCCAGCATTTTCAAGTCTTTCATCAAGAGTTCGCGTTTTGGCGAAAGATAGCCATGGAAACAAAACCGCTGGCCGTTCATTCCTGAAGCCATCAACGCCATCAGCATGGCAGAAGGCCCCGTCAGGGGAATAACTGCAATACCCTGGCGCTGCGCCCACGCCACCATGATGGCTCCCGGATCGGCCACACAGGGGCAACCTGCTTCAGAAAGCAGGCCGACGTTTCCGCCTTTCAACAAAACATCCATTGCCCCGCGCAGTTCAGATTCCTGGGTATGTTCGTTCAGTTCATAGAAAGAGAGGGGTTCAAGCGAGCGCTCCGGATTCAGTTTTTTAATCCAATACCTGGCTGTTTTTGCGCGTTCCACTACGAAGTAATCAAGCTGTCGCAGCACTTCTGCCGTATATGCAGGGATACTGTGCAAGCCTCCTTCTTCGCCAAGCGGCACCGGAATGAGGTAGAGCTTTCCTTTTGTCGGCATTGTTTATGATGATTATTATTGCGATCCAAATCGCAAGAATAAGGGTAATTATTTACCTTTCATCCATTAATATACTACAACAGATGCCATACCAGGATATCCAATTTTCAACAGCAGAACTGAACCGCTACCAACGGCACCTCAGCATTCCCGGTTTCGGCCTGGAAGGGCAACAGAAATTGAAAGCGGCAAAGGTGTTGGTGATTGGTGCCGGCGGTCTTGGCAGCCCACTGTTAATGTACCTTGCCGCAGCAGGTGTGGGTCATATCGGCATTGCGGATTTTGACGTGGTAGAAGATAGCAACCTACAGCGCCAGGTGTTGTTTGGCGAAGCAGACCTGGGAATCCTGAAAGTAGAGGCTGCAAAACGCCGGCTTGAAGCGTTGAATCCGCACATCCGGATCCTCCTGCACCCTGAAAAACTGAGCGCTCAAAATGCCTTGAACATCCTCAAGGACTATGATCTCGTCGCAGACGGATCCGACAATTTCCCTACCCGCTATTTAGTCAACGATGCCTGTGTGCTGCTCGGCAAAACGAATGTGTATGCCGCAGTCTCCCGGTTTGAAGGCCAAGTTTCCGTTTTCAATTACCCTGACCCGCAGGGCAATTTTGGCTCCAACTACCGCGACCTCCACCCGGTTCCCCCTCCGCCCGGATTGGTTCCAGACTGTGCAGAAGGGGGCGTATTGGGGGTATTGCCGGGCATCATCGGAAGTTTACAGGCATTGGAGGTGGTGAAGGTCATTACCGGTTTGGGACAGGTATTGCACGACCGAATTTTCATTTTTGACGGTTTGCACTTCGAAACGCGCATTTTCAAAATCCGGAAACGCGCCGATAATCCGCTGAACGGAGAAAATCCAACCATTTCCCAGCTCATTGACTACGAGGAATTTTGCATGATGCAATCTCCCGGCAAGCCGGTTCGCGAACTCAGCGCCGCTGAATTCCTGCAATGGCAGGCATCGGGCGAAACATTCCAACTCATAGATGTGCGCGAGCCGGAAGAATACGCCGCAGCCAATATCGGCGGAGAATTGATCCCATTATCCGCGATCCTCAAAAGTGAACACCAGATTTCCAGGGAATTAAAAGTAGTCGTCCACTGCAAATCAGGCAGCCGGAGCGCCAAAGCCATCCGCGATCTGGAAAAAGAGTTTGGTTTTGAAAATTTATACACCCTGAAAGGCGGAATCGAAGCTTATTTACAATTGGATAGGCACTCCCCCGTAGACTTTACCCGTTGAATCCGTTAGCCGTGTGTGGTATAGCTCGTGCGGCAGGCGGTTCGTTTTGAAGTTGAATTTAAACCGGTGTTTGCCTGGCTTGCGTACTTCGTTTTCAAAAAAGGTAAATACGCGTTCTCCCGCTTCATTGTACACGGCAAAAGTAGCAATGATGTCCGTTGTGTTTTCGTACTCAAAAGTTCCACTGACCGCCACCGGTTCATTTTGAAAGGCGGTTTCTCCCGGCCGGTTCGTCTCAGCGTATTGGATATGGTAGGTGGGCACGGGTTTTCCAAGCAATTCGGCAGTGAACTTCGCCAGATTTGGGTCTCCGATGCCTTCAATGCCATGGTTATTGGACACTGCCCAAACGGCGTACTGCGCTGCTCCGGATTCGTGTAATTTCTGGTCGTTAATGTACTTTGCCACCTGCGCCAATACACCGGTAGCCATTCCGGCAGACGAAAAAGCGAGACCTGCAAGCGGCGAGGCTCTGTTCGCCCGAATGCACAAGGTGTGGAGCGACGCGCTTTTGCGGGCTCCTTTCTCTATGGTGACTAAGCGATCCCGGACGACCATCAGATCCTGATAGGTGGAGTCGGCAGCATAAAAAAGGTAGCCAGCCGGCACGATCATTTCCAGGTCGCGTTTGTAGACGTTTTCAAAGTTGACTTTGAGCGCCAGGTTGCGGTGACCGCCGGTTCCGCTGGCATTTAGCTTTATCCAGCCATTTTCCAGCGCTTTTGTCAGGGAAATTGGTTGAGCAAAAAGCAGGGAATTGGCCTGCATGCAGATGCAGAGGAGAAGAATCAGGTTACGCATAAAGATTTTCGTTTGAGAAGATAACGCACGCTGATTAGAAAAATTTGAAGCCCGTTCCATGCGGTTTGCCACTTCTGTAAGGAATCAATCCACCTTTGCTCGTTCATTTGCCGCTGTTAGGGGAATATTTGAAGGCAGGTCTGCATATTTTCGTACCTTTATGCATTATTTAAACAACAAGGAAAGCGACTGAGTAGATGTACATGAAGCACCTCGATTTCTTCAGAGAAGGAATCCGCAACATCCGTACGACGGGCACGATTACCCGGAGTTCTCGTTTTTTATGCCGCGAAATGATCCGTCCGTTCCATTTTGAAAAGGCGAAAATCATTGTAGAGCTGGGTGCCGGCGACGGCGTCATTACCCGCCATATTCTCGACCGCATGTCTGCAGACTCAAAACTGATTAGTTTTGAGGTCAATGACAAATTCTGCGAAATCCTCCGCAACATCCATGACCCCCGATTAGTGGTTGTTGAAGATTCCGCCGAGCACATCGGCACCCAACTACAGGAGCACGGCTTTGACCATGCGGATTACATCGTTTCGGCGCTGCCGTTTCTTTCTTTGCCAAAAGACCTCGGCACTGACATTTTGCGTAAAAGTGCTGCTGCGCTTCGCCCGGGAGGGGTTTTCACCCAAATGCAGTACTCGCTGCTCCTCAAGCATCTTTACGAATCCATTTTCGACAAGGTAACCCTGCGTTTTGTCCCGCTGAACGTTCCCCCTGCTTTTGTGTTTATTTGTGAAAAGGCCAATGAGAAGTAGGAGCATTTATAAGATGCTTATGGCCTTGATTCCGGATCATCATTTCAAACTGATAAAGCTATTCCATTATGAAACTGCATGGATTCATTGCCTTGATTGTGCTGTCGGGTGTCATTTTTTCCTGTAAAAATATCAATCCGCCAACGCCGAAAATATTCCGAAAAGCGTTGACAACGCTGCCTTTGGATCGGATCAAATTGCCGGAAGGCTTCCAGATTGACGTCTATGCGGAAAATATCACCGACGCCCGTTCCATGGATTTGTCTCCAAACGGCACGCTATTCGTCAGCACCCGCGGAGAAGATAAAGTGTATGCCCTGCGCGATACCAACAACGACTACCACACCGATCAGGTTTTTGTAATTGCAAAAGGCTTAAAAATGCCCAACGGCGTTGCATTCAAAGATGGTCACCTCTACGTTGCTGAAGTGAGCCGCATTTTAAAGTTCGAAAATATAGAAGCCAATTTAGCCAACCCGCCCGCGCCCAAGGTCATTTATGACCAATACCCGACCGAAACCCACCACGGCTGGAAGTACATTGCTTTTGGCCCCGATGGCAAACTCTATGTGCCGGTTGGCGCACCCTGCAACATCTGTGAATCGGAAAAAGAAATTTATGCCAGCATCACCCGCATGAACCCCGACGGCTCCGGCCTTGAAATCGTGCAGCGCGGCATCCGCAACACCGTGGGCTTCACCTGGCACCCGAAAGACAAAACCCTTTGGTTCACCGACAATGGCCGCGATATGATGGGCGACGATATTCCTGCCTGTGAACTGAACCACGCGCCCCGCGACGGAATGCACTTCGGTTATCCTTATTGCCACCAGGGCGATTTGCCTGATCCGGAATTTGGCAAAAAGCGCAATTGTTCCGAATTCACTCCACCTGCACAAAAAACGACTGCGCATGTGGCACCGCTGGGACTGGAGTTTTATACTGGCGAACAATTTCCTTCAAAATACCGCAACCAGATTTTTGTGGCGGAACACGGTTCCTGGAACCGCAGCAAAAAAAGCGGCTACCGCGTGATGATGGCTACGCTGGAAGGCGATAAAGTCGTGCGGTATGAGCCTTTTGCGGAAGGCTGGTTAGACGTGGCCGAAGACGACGTGTGGGGCAGACCGGTTGACATCGAGCTGATGCCCGACGGCTCTATGCTGGTGTCGGATGATTTTGCGAATGCGATTTACCGGATTACCTATTCCAAATAAGCCTTACTTCCTGAACGGCGAATTATTCTGGTGTTCCCGGATGAGGCGTTGGGCATAATACACGCTTAGCCCCAGTACGCCAGCTGCCAGCAATACCAGTTCGCTGTACAATTCCTGTACGAAGAGGAAATCGTAGGTGCCGTGTACCAGCACAGCAACCAACAAACCTTGGAGCAGCAGCCTCCAGCGCCGCACGGGATCAAACTTCGCCTTCCCGGCGTAATACCCCATGATGACCGCAAATGCGCCGTGCGCCGGCACGGCCGTAAAGCCGCGCATCACCGTAGTCGAGATCCCGAATTGATTGGCGTAAGCAATATTTTCCATCGTGGCGAACCCCATTGCAATCAACACGGCGTAGAGGATGCCATCCATGGGTTCGTTAAAAAAGGAGCGAAAAAACGGGTAAGCCAGCAGGCAAAGCCACTTGATGCCTTCTTCGGTTAGCGCCACAATGCCAAAAGAATGCAGGCCTGCGGATAAAACATCCCTGCGGTAGCGAACGCCGGTGGCGGCGTGCGCCCAGATTTCTGCCTGAAGCGCCGGCCAGGTCGCCAACGCGCCAAGCACAAAACAAAGCACGATGGGCAGACGCGGTTCCTGCTCGAATTTATCGGCCCGGTAGATGTACCAACTGAGCAGTACGCCTGGTAATGCGGCAAGGAGGAAGAGGAGTGGCGTCATATACGTTAGTCTTTTGGTGCAATAGGGATTTGATGAATCACCCCGGCTGCTTTGTCCAATTCCGACAATTTCCCCACATCCACCCAAATCCCACCGTTGTGTCGATAAGCAGCAATGACCCGGGAAGCAGCCGCTTCTAAATAAACGTCTACAATCGAAAAAACCGGTCGCGCTTCCGGCATAAAAGTAAAGATTTCCGGGGAAAGCACGTGGATGCCGCTAAAAGACCACGGCGTCGCGGTTTCAGACGGCCGGCTTCGCTTAACTTCACCCGTGGCTGTGTTTTGCCAACCGCACAAGTCGTCGTTTTCGTCAAACAGGAAAGCGCGGGAGCTCGATCGGTGTTGCACAGCCAGTGTGGCCAACCGATCGCTGCCGAGGTGTGTTTCGTATAACTTCCCCAGGTCGAGGTCGCTGAGGATGTCCGCATTGTAGACCAAAAACGGCCCACCATCCAAAAACCAGGCTGCTTTTTTCAGCCCGCCCCCAGTGTCTAATAACAAATCCCGCTCATCCGACACCTCAATGTGGATGCCGAAACCGTTATTCTTTTCCAAAAAACTGAGGATTTGCTCGCCGTGGTAATGGATGTTGATCATGATTTCGCGAAAGCCAAATAATTTCAGCCGCCGGATGCTGAATTCCAGCAGGGCCATGCCGGCCACTTCGATCAGGGCTTTCGGGCGGTTTTCCGTCAGCGGACGCAAGCGCGTGCCCAATCCCGCAGCAAAAATCATGGCTCTCATGTCCGTTTTTTGTTTTTACGTGTCCATCACTGCTCCTTCATCTTCACCATCGTCAAAATCGTCGCAATGGCCACCGTTTCGCCGGTTTCATCGTAGACATCCACCAACCATTTCACGATACCTTTTCGGATATCTGCTTCGTCGCGTTTTTCCTGCGCAATTTTTTCTTTTGCCGTAAGGCGCACCCCGATGGTCATACCCGGGTAGACTGGTTTGGTAAAGCGGCATTCTTCCAAGCCGTAGTTGAGCAATACCGGCCCTTTTTTGGGATGCACAAACATGCCCGCAGCTTTCGACAACACCCAGTAGCCATGCGCGACGCGTTGCTCGAAAACCGTGCCTTCCAGCGAAGTCACATCTACGTGGGCGTAGAAATGGTCGCCGCTCAGGTTCGCAAAGTTGACAATATCCGCATCCGTCACGGTATGGTGGTGGGTCGTATAGGTTTCTCCGATCTGGAGTTCTTCAAAATGCCGCTGGAAAGGATGCACCGGTGTTTCGATTTGCCGGGCGCCGTATTGATAGACCTGGGTCAGGGCAGTGATCATGGTCGGATGCCCCTGGATGGCCGTGCGCTGGAGGTAGTGTTTGATGCCACGGATGCCGCCTAATTCTTCGCCGCCGCCTGCACGCCCCGGGCCGCCGTGCATCAACAGCGGCATCGGAGAGCCGTGGCCCGTGCTTTCTTTGGCGCTTTCGCGGTTCAGCACCAGAATGCGCCCATGATAAGCAGCGGCCTCCATCACATAGTCTCGGGCGATGGTTTCGCTGTGCGTACAAATGGTGCTCACTAAGGAGCCTTTGCCGAGGTTGGCCAATTCGATGGCTTCTTCCAGCGAGCAATAGGGCATGAGCGTCGCCACCGGCCCAAACGCTTCGATGTTGTGGGATGCCTGTTGTTTAAACGGCGCATCGTTCAACAACAAAATTGGCGGCAAAAAGGCTCCTTTTTCTTTGCTGGCACCAATGGGTTCAAAGTGATCGAGGTTGCCGTAAACGATGCGGGAATCTTGCATTAGTTCCTCCACACGCCGCCGCACCAAAGCTTCCTGCGCTTTGGACACCAACGCACCCATCCTCACCCCTTCTGCGCGCGGATCGCCGAGTGTAGTTTGTGCGAGCGCTTTGCCCAAGGCAATTTGTACCGCTTCCACTAAGTTCTCCGGCACGATAATGCGGCGGATGGCGGTGCATTTTTGACCGCACTTGGCCGTCATTTCCCGGCGAACTTCTTTGACAAACAGGTCAAACTCCGGCGTACCCGGTGTGGCGTCCTCCCCCAATACCGCCGCATTCAGGCTGTCGGCTTCCATATTGAACGGCACGGAATTTTGTACAATAACCGGTAAGCCGCGCAGCATGCGCCCCGTTGTGGCCGAGCCGGTAAAAGTGACCACATCCTGAGAGGTCACGGCGTCGAGGATGCCAACGCCTTTGCCATTTACCAATTGCAGCGCCCCTTCCGGCACGATGCCCGATGCCACGATGTCGCGCACCATCGCTTCCGCCAGAAAAGAGGTGACTTCCGAAGGTTTTACAATTGCCGCCATGCCCGCCAGCCAGTTGGCGGAAAGCTTTTCCAGCATGCCCCAGATTGGAAAATTGAAGGCGTTGATGTGGATGGCGATTCCGGGCTTTGGCATCATGATGTGATGGCCGATGAAGCCGCCTTCTTTGGACAATTTGACCGCGTCGCCATCCACATAAAAAGTCGTGTCCGGCAGTTTGCGGCGCAGGCTTGCGTAAGCAAACAAAGTGCCGATCCCTCCTTCAATGTCAATCCAGCTATCGGCGCGGGTAGCGCCGGTGCGGTAGCTGAGGGTATAGTAAGCTTCTTTTTTATCCGTCAGAAAAAGCGCCAGCCGCTTCAGCATCAGGGCCCTTTGCTGAAAGGTCATGCGGCGCAACGCAAGGCTGCCGGTTCGGCGGCCGTAGTCCATCATGGCGGCATAATCTAAGCCTTCCGTGTTAAAGGTGCCGATGACTTCACCGGTAACGGCATCTAATTGCGGCAAACCTTCGCCTGCGTGGGGCGCCCATTGCCCGAGCGCATAATGTTGTAGTTTCATATATGGTGGTTCTATTTGGACTGCTAAGTACGGGAATAAAATTTTGTTTCTAGGTGGAACGAAAGGGCGTTTAGTGGAAAAGGATTCGATTTTTGCCAGATTAGCCAATTCCGGCCACTTCTGCTTCCGAAATTTCCTGCATGCACCTGAAATGGCCTTTCGGACATTCAGAAAACCCGATCTTCGAGCAAGGCCGGCAAGGCAACCCCAACACCTCAACGCTTGTGTTTCGGTTCACCCCGACCGGATAGTAGGGGACCATTCCGAAAGCCGGGATGGTATTGCCCCAGATGGAAACAAGGTCTTTGCCTAAGGCGGCTGCGATGTGCATCAAACCGGTGTCGTGGCTGATAACTTTGGCAGCCTGGCGCACCATAGAGGCAGACTGGTTCAGCTTCAGGGTGCCACAGGCGTTGACGACGTGGGGGCCGGCAGCCGAGGCAATGCGTGCGCCGGATTCGGCTTCATCCGGGCCGCCAAGCAACAAAACGGGGTGTTGCAACAGGCGGCATACGGCAATAATTTTGGCTTCGGGCAAGCGTTTGGTTGCGTGCGCTGCGCCGGTGACAAAAGCGATATAGGGCAGCGGGGAAAGGCCGTCGGGCAGGCGCGCCTTTAAGAAAGCGACGGCGTCCACTTCGTCTTCTGCGGGGATAAAATAGTCTAACCCCGCACCGTCGTTCAACACGTTCAGCGGGCGCACGGTGTCTAGGTAACGGTCAACAACATGGCGATTGGGCAGGCGGTTGATTTTCCAATTGACCATCAACCACTTTTCAAAATTGAGCTTGTTGAAGGCATAGCTGCGTACGCGCCAAAGCGCCAAACGTACACGCAGGCTGCGCAGGTTGCGGTGCAAATCAATCACCAGGTCAAACCTCTCGGCGCGCAGTTGCGGCAATACCTCCGTGACTTCTTTCCGGAAGGTCCAAACTTTGTCTATGTATGGATTAGCCGCCAAAACCGCCTGAAAAGCCTGCTTGGTCAGGTAATGTACTTCCACGCCGGTTTGTTTTTTCAAACAGCGCACCACGGGCGTCGTCAGCACGATGTCGCCGATGGAAGAAAAGCGGATGATCAGGATTTTTTTCATCGTTCTTTTTATAAAACCACGCGAATTGCGGGTAATCGAACACCCAAAGCTGCGTGTTTTTCACTACTTTTGCACCCTGAAAATTTTCAAGCGGCAAAGTTGGAACAATGATCGAGAAATTAGAAGCAATTAAGGACAGATTTCACCACCTCGAAGAGCAGATGGCCGACCCTGGCGTGCTCGCCGATATGGATCGCTACAAAAAGGTCAGTAAAGAATACAAAGACCTGAAGGGCGTTGTGGATGCGTTCGATGCCTATAAAAAAGCTTTGGATACCGTCGTGAACGCCAAAGAACTGCTGCGCGAAACCGATGAAGAACTGCGCCAGATGGCCCAATTCGAGCTTGACGAATGGGAACCCCGCCTGCCTGAATTGGAAGAAGCACTGCGCGTCCATCTCATGCCCAAAGACATGGAGGACACGAAAGACGTGCTCTTCGAAATCCGTTCCGGTACCGGCGGCGACGAGGCCAGCTTGTTCGCTGGCGACCTCTACCGCATGTACACCCGCTATTTTGATGAGAAGGGGTGGGAAGTGGAGACTATTTCTGTGACAGAAGGTACCGTAGGCGGTTACAGCAAACTTGTGCTGGAGATCCACGGGAACGAGGTCTACGGCAAACTCAAATTCGAGTCGGGGGCGCATCGGGTGCAACGCGTCCCGAAAACGGAATCCCAGGGCCGCATCCACACTTCCGCTGCTACGGTGGTGGTGATGCCCATTCTGGAAGTCGAAGATGTACAAATTAACCGGTCTGACTTAAAAATTGACGTTTTCCGAGCCAGCGGTGCCGGTGGTCAGCACGTGAACCGAACAGAATCGGCTGTGCGCATTACCCACTTGCCCACAGGAGTCATTACGGAAAGCCAGGAAGCCCGTTCTCAGATCCAAAACCGGGAAATTGCCATGCAGCGCCTCATTTCGCAGGTGCAGGAAAAAAAGCGCGCAGAAGTAGAAAACGAAGTATCCACGCGCCGCCGCTCTTTAGTTGGCTCCGGCGACCGCTCCGATAAAGTCCGCACCTACAACTGGCCGCAAAACCGCGTCACCGACCACCGACTGGAAGGCGACAATAAAAACTTCAACTTAGATAAAATTATGGAAGGCGATATCGGCGGCCTGATCGAAACGCTCCAGATTGCGGAAAATGCAGAGCGGATGAAAGGGGAAGCTGCTGCTTGATATTAATAAACACCGATAGATAGCATCACCAGCGTACAAGCCACTTCCACTTCTACGCCTTTCTCCCGCGCCAGCCGCATCAATTCCGGGTTTTCTGTCCCCGGGTTGAAGATCAGGCGTTGCGGTTGCAGGCTGAAGATGTAGTCGTAATAATCGCGCTGGTGCTCCGGGTTGAGGTACAGCGTAACGGTGTCTACCCCGCTGATTTCAGGTTGTCCGTTTTGGATGGGCACCCCTTCGATTTCGCCCTTTCGAATACCTACCGGAATGGCTTCATGGCCATAGGCAAGCAGCTTTTTCACAGCGAGATACGCGTAGCGCTCAGGATTGGGCGTAGCGCCCAGCACAACAGTTTTTTTCATGGCTTACGTATCGAAAGGGGATACCCTTTTTGGAAAGGTATCCCCTTTCGTCATGATCAAATCATCAACCGGATCGGATCTTCCAGTATACTTTTGAAAGTTTGTAAAAATTGCGCCCCGGTAGCGCCGTCCACCACGCGGTGGTCGCTCGACAGGGTCACGCGCATCAGGTTGCCTACCACAATCTGGCCGTCTTTTACGATGGGCTTTTCAGCAATGGTGCCGATGGCCAAAATGCAGGCATCCGGTGGATTGATAATGGCCGTAAATTCTTCGATGCCGAACATGCCGAGGTTAGAAATGGTGAAGGTATTGCCCTGCATTTCCTGCGGCTGAATTTTGCGCTCTTTCGCTTTGGCAGCAAACGCTTTCACCTCCGTATTGATCTGAGAAAGCGTTTTGATGTCTGCCTGGCGTACGACCGGCACCACGAGGCCGTCTTCCACCGCTACGGCTACGCCGATGTTGATGTCTTTGTTATAGCGGATTTTATCGCCCAGCCAGGAGGAGTTGACTGCCGGATGTTGCCGCAAAGAAGCTGCAACGGCTTTGATGACAAAATCGTTGAAGGATATTTTGACCGGGGAAATTTCATTCACCTGAATACGCATCGCGATGGCTTTGTCCATGTTGATTTCCACCGTGAGGTAGAAATGGGGCGCCGTAAATTTGCTTTCGCTCAGGCGGCGTGCAATGGTTCTGCGCATCTGGCTGACCGGCACTTCTTCATATTCGCCACTACCGGCGGCGTAAACAGTTGCCGGAGCTGCCGGCGTTTCGGGTTTGGCCGTTGCAGGGGCTGATTTTTGCGATTCAAGCGCCGCTTCCACGTCCTTTTTGATGATGCGACCCTGGTCGCCCGAGCCAGCTACCTTTGCGATGTCAATCCCGGCGTCCTTTGCGATACTGCGCGCCAATGGAGAAGCTTTGACGCGTTTGTCGTCATCCTCATCAGAAGCAGCATTTGCCGGCACTTCCGGCGCAGGAACTACAGCTTCCAGCGCAGGCACTGCTGCTTCCGGAGCTGCTGTTTTCTGGCCATTGCTTCCATTATTGCTGCCGTCCTGAGCAGCAGCAAGGGCGGTTTTCCAATCTTCGCCTGCTTTTCCAATGACGGCAATGACGCCGTCAATGGGCACGGAACCTTCTTTCACGGCAATGTGCAACAAGATGCCGTCGGTGAAACTGTCGAGTTCCATCGTTGCCTTATCGGTTTCCACTTCGGCGAGCGTGTCGCCGGATTCAACCTTATCTCCTTCTTTTTTCAACCAGGAAACGATATTGCCTTCCGTCATGGTGTCGCTCATGCGTGGCATTTTGATGATCTCGGCCATAGCAGCAGTATTTTTTATTCTGTATTTAGGTGCAAAATTGGGCTTGTTGCCCGTTGCGATGCGCAAAAATGCAATATTTAGGTGATTTTTTCACCTTATTACAACAAGGAAGATCGCAAACCGCGCCCTCATTCCAAACAAAAAACAAGGGCACGGCGCTTTGGTTCTAAACTATAGCGGTTACTGTTTCTGAACCGGGTAGGATAATTGCCGGCCATTTTTCTCCAATCGCACCCAATACAAGCCGGCTGGCCAGCTTTCCGTGGAAATGTGCCGCGACCAGCGCTTGTCAATATTTTCCGTAAATGACTGAACGAGCCGACCTTCCGCATCAAGGATACTGAACCGGCAAATACCCGAAGTTCGGGCGTCCAATTCCAAACGCAGGGTTTCCCGGAAAGGGTTGGGTGATAGTTTGACGCGCTCCAGCCCCAAATCGGCGGGCAGGGAATTAATCGTCAACTGAATGTTTTCGGATACCCCCTCACAACCTTCGGCATTGAGGATTTCCACCCGGTAAAGGCCGGTCTCCGTGGCTACGAGTACATTCGTAGTGGCGTCCGGCAGCAGGTTGCCCTGGAAAAACCACTGATACTGTGCAAAGCCTTCCGTTGCGGTCAGGGTTGCATTGTCTGCAGTAATATTCACGACCACCGAATCGGGTTGCCCGACGACGATGTCATTCAATTCGCGCTTGCACCCGATGTTGTCCGTTGCCGTCACCCGGTAAGTTCCCGGTGCTAAACCACTGCCATTGCCTTCAGACCAAGCCAAGCTGATGGGAGGCGTTCCGCTTGCAATACCCAGCAAAATACTGCCGTCTTCGCTGCCGAAACAACTGACGTCGGTCACTTCTGCGGCAATGGAAAAGGAAGAACACCGTTCGCGAATTTTATAGATTTTCCCGGATCCAAGTCCGGCGAGGTACAATTCGCCATTCACATCTTCGCCAAAAGAAGATAAGTCGTTATTGAGCGCGTTGAGCAATTCTGTTTTAGTCCACCCGCCCTGGCCATTGGACACCAACGACCATATTCTGCCCGTACAGTAATCCGTGTAGAGGTAATGCCCGTAAAGATCAGGATATTGGCTGCCCCGGTAAACATATCCGCCCGTGATGGAGCAGCCTCCGCTGTTGGAGTGGTCATAAACTGCCACCGGCGCTATATAATTACCTATGGGCCCGCAACCGGTGGTATTGTAAGTGGCATTGCCCTCGTAGCAGCGCCAGCCGTAGTTCTCGCCGCCGGCACTGGCTGCGGGCTGGAAATCAACTTCTTCCCATTGGCCCTGTCCTACATCTCCGATCCAGAGATCTCCCGTGAGCCGGTCAAAGCTAAAACGCCAGGGATTGCGCAGCCCCAGCGCCCAGATTTCGTTGGCCACAGCCGTTGAGCCGACAAAGGGATTGGTTGGAGGAATAGCGTAGGAAGTGCCATTATTTACATCAATGCGCAGCATTTTACCCAACAGCGAGGTGGGGGTTTGGGAATAGTTTTGAGGGTCGCCGCCCGAACCGCCGTCGCCAAGGCCGATGTACAGGTAACCATCCGGACCAAAATGTACATCGCCGCCATTGTGGTTGCTGTAAGGCTGATTCACACTCAATAAAATGACTTCGCTGTTCGGATCTGCAATATTTGGATTGGCCGTCACACTGAAACGCGAGACGCGTGTATGGCCGCTATTATTGGTGTAATTCACATAAAAATAGTTGCTGTCCGGAAACTCTGGATGAAAGTCTAAGCCCAATAATCCGCGCTCACTACCGGAACCGACCCGTGCATCAATATTGAGAAAAGGCGTCGCAAGGGGTTGCCCGCCCACGTCAATAATCCGGATGATCCCGTTTTGCTGCACAACGAACAGGCGTTCATCGCCTGCATGGCGGATTGCAAGCGGCTCTTGAAAGCCGGTGGCATAATCCTGTAATTCAATGATCGGCTGTGCCTGAAGGGAGAGCGAAGCCAGGAGTAGCGCTGCTAATGTAATTTTATTCATGCTGATATTTTTGATTGAAACGCCAAGATAGAGCCTTTCAGAGGATTGGGTGAAACGCAATGCCGGTAGTATGTCATATAGATGACTTACCTTTTTCAATACAAAATCAAAAAGCCTTATGGCTGATTTCGATTTACCATTTAAAAGACATTTGCCAAACCGCAATTGTTCAACTTGACAAAGAATCAGCTAACTTGTAAGGTATGCACGGTAGATAGTGCAAGACCCGCTCACATCGCCTTGCCCTGCGTTTCGTATAACGGAAACCGCTCCATCCACTCATTCACCTGGCGGCGCGTTTCCTTAAGCAGCGATTCATTGGTAACATCGCTGAGGGCTTTGTCTACCCAGTCCACGACCTGCGCACAATCCGCTTCAGAAAAGCCCCGGGTGGTAATTGCTGCTGTGCCGATGCGCATGCCGGAGGTGACCATAGGCGATTGCGTATCGAAAGGCACCATATTTTTATTGACGGTAATGTCCGCTTTGCCCAACGTTTCCTCCGCTACCTTCCCGGTAACGCCTTTCGAGCGCAGGTCAATGAGCATCAAGTGGTTATCGGTGCCGCCTGAAATGATTTTGTAGCCTTGTTCCACAAAAGCGGATGCCATGGCCTGGGCGTTGCGCACAACTTGGTGGCAATACGTTTTGTACTCTGGTTGAAGCGCTTCCTGAAAAGCAACGGCCTTCGCAGCGATGACGTGCTCCAGAGGGCCGCCCTGCATGCCCGGGAAAACGCCGCTGTCCAAAATTGCAGACATTTTGATGAGATCCCCTTTTTTAGTCGTTCTACCCCAGGGGTTATCGAAGTTTTTGCCCATCATGATGATGCCGCCACGGGGGCCTCGCAGGGTTTTGTGGGTTGTGGAAGTCACGATATGACAGTGCTCCATCGGGTTATTGAGCAAGCCGGCAGCAATGAGTCCGGCAGGGTGGGCGATATCAGCCAGCAACAAAGCGCCAACTTTGTCCGCAATGGCCCGGAACCGCGCATAATCCCAGTCGCGCGCATACGCCGAAGCGCCGCAGATGATGAGCTTCGGCTTCACCTCCAGTGCTTTAGCCTCCACGTTGTCCATATCAATACGACCCGTTTCCTGTTCTACGCCATAAAAATGCGGTTCATAGACCTTGCCGGAAAAATTGACCGGCGAACCGTGCGATAAATGGCCGCCATGCGACAGGTCAAAGCCGAGGATGCGGTCGCCGGGCTTTAGCAAAGCCAAAAAAACCGCTGCATTGGCCTGTGCGCCGGAATGGGGTTGCACATTGGCATACCCGGCACCAAACAATGTTTTGAGCCGGTCAATCGCCAATTGTTCCACTTCATCCACCACCTCACAACCGCCATAATAGCGGCGACCCGGGTATCCTTCGGCGTATTTATTCGTGAGGCAACTGCCCATCGCATCCAGGACAGCCTGGCTTGTAAAGTTCTCCGATGCAATAAGTTCGATGCCGTGGCGCTGTCTGTCTAATTCTTTTTGCACCAGGTCGAAGAGCTGAGTATCTTTTGGCATTGTTCCTTGTTATATTGTTTAACAACCCGTCCCGAAACCAAGGAAAGGTTTAAAATATTGCAATTTTCGGGCAAAAGTACAATAAATCCGGCAACAAAAACCTTAATGTAGCCGTAACAGTAGTACACCTCCCGATACTTCGACACTGGGTATAAATAAAGAAATTAATGTTGGGTATATCTGCAAAGCGACTGTTGGCCGCACTGTTTTGTTGCGGCAGTTTTTTTTACACCAATGCTGCGACCGACAGATACCGGTGCATGTGGCGCGACGATCCATCTACAACGATGGTCATTGGCTGGGACCAGGTATCTGGTACCACGCCCACTGTTTTGTACGATGTGGTAGACAACGGGCAAAAGGCGGCGCTTTATAAAAGCACGGCACGACCCACGTTCAGCATTTCTTCCAAGGGGATGAAAAACCATTTTGCGCGGCTCACCGGTCTGAAACCCAACACGGTTTATTATTTCATCATCAAAGACAGCGAAGGGGTCAGCAAAAGATTTTCTTTCCAGACTGCGCCTTCTGATCCCAATTCCCGGATTTCCATCATTGCGGGCGGCGATTCGCGCAACCACCGCGAAGCGCGTCGGGATGCGAACCGCTTAGTCAGCAAGTTGCGCCCCCATGTCATTTTGTTCAACGGCGATATGACCGGTGGCGATACGGCACCCGAATGGCGCGAGTGGTTCGACGACTGGCAATTGACGATTGGGAGTGACGGGCGCCTTTTCCCGCTGATCGTGGCCAGGGGTAACCACGAAGCTTCAAATCAGTCATTGATAGACCTTTTTGATGTAAACCACCCTGATGTCTACTATGCTTTGAATTTTGGCGGTAACCTGCTTCGGGTGTATACACTCAATACCATGATTCCCGCGGGCGGCGCACAGCGCGCATGGCTCGAAAATGACCTCAAAACCCAAGGGGCTCAGACTACCTGGCGCATTGCACAGTACCACCATGCTATTCGCCCACACCATTCCGATAAAACAGAAAAGGACGAATTGCTGCTGAACTGGGCAACCTTTTTTCATAAATACCGCATGCATTTAGCCGTTGAGTCAGATTCGCACGTCACGAAGGCAACCTGGCCGGTGCGCCCTTCCAAAGAATCCGGGAGCGACGAAGGCTTCATCCGCGATGACGAAAACGGAACGGTTTATATAGGCGAAGGCGGCTGGGGAGCGCCACTGCGCGAAAACAACGACGATAAGTCCTGGACGCGCAACAGCGACAGTTTCAACCACTTCAACTGGATCTTCGTTGACGGGCAAAAAATGGAAGTCAGAACCATTAAAACGGATGGCTCCAACAAAGTACAGGAAATTGATCATAAAAATATTTTCTCCACCCCGGTAGGTTTGGTCGTCTGGAACCCGAGTAATGGCGATGTCATCACAATACGCAACAACAAAAGCGCACAGGTCGCCGCTGCTGCGATGGCGACCCCGACGACCCCGCAAAAACCGGCAGGCGGCGATGTGCTTGCTTCAAAACAAGGTCATACGATCACGAATTTTGTGATCGGCAAAAGAGAAAGCGACGTGACGATCCGCTGGACGGGGCGCAATGAGCCGGATGCCATTACGTACGAAATCCATCGTTCACTCGACGGAGGAAAGCAGTTTAAACTAATGGCTGCCGTACCCGGCAAGGGCAAGGTTGAAAAGCAGGATTATGCCCACCTGGATAAAGGGTTTGCGGTGAACAGCCAGTTTAAAAACGCACAGTACCGCATTAAAGCCCTCCGAAAAGACGGCCAGTTCAATTTTTTCTCTCCGGATCCACCAGCGCAGGCACAGGTTGATGTTCCCGAAAAGCCTAAAGAGGAAGCCCCCGTTACGCCACCTGCAGACGACAACAAATTGGTGCCCGATCCGACCACCGGAGCGGTACGCATAAAATATAATTTGGCCAAAACAGCCAACGTAATCGTCTTGCTTACGGATGCGCAGAACAAAGAAATATCGAAGGTTCCGCTCAACAATCAACCGCCGGGTGCCTACAATAAATCGCTCGATCTGAGCAGAATTGGCAAAGGGAAATACACCCTCGTCATCAAAGCGGAAGGCGCGGTTGTGGCGCAATACCAGGTCGAGAAAAGTTGATGTAAAGAGCAAGGGGTAAACTTGCAAGTTTGCAAACTTGCCCCTTGCTCTTTGCCACATCATCCAATCAGGCTTCCTCTCCCGAGCCTTCTGCTGCTTCTGCTTTAACTTGCTCCGCATTGACTGCGGAAATCTCCTTATCAATATAGTACAAGCTTTGCGGGCCGTCGCCAATCAGGCGGATGCGATCCATAATATTGCGCATCAGCGATTCTTCTTCGCGTTGTTCCTGCACATACCACTGCAGAAAAAGGTGTGTGGAGTGGTCTTTGTTTTCATAGCACTTCGACAGCAACTCGTTAATGGAGGCCGTTACTTTCTGCTCGTGCTGGTAAACCATTTCAAACATGGCTTGAACCGATTTGAACTCGTGCGGCGGCTGTTTGATGGCCGGCGTCAGTGCAAAGCCGTCCACTTCGCTCAGGTAATTAAAAATCCGAAGCATGTGCTGGCGTTCTTCCGCAGATTGCCGGTGCATGAACTGGGCGCATCCGGCCAACCCCTTGCTGTCGCACCAGGATGCCATCGAAAGATAGAGAAAAGAAGCATAGCCTTCCAGCGCAATCTGTTCGTTGAGCGCCTTTTCCATGTTTTTAGAAATCATAAATCCATGTTTTGGTTGAATAAAAAGCAGGGAGATATAGCATTAATTAAGGACGAGTATCCAACTCTGAAGATCAAATTAACGCAATAAAACGGCAAATGTTTACCTTTTGGCCTCCTTGAGAACCATATAGCAGGAAAACTATTTGAATTTAAGCAAAGCATTAAACTTTATCTTTCATTCTCAGTCTATCTGAGCAAAACCGGAAACTTGCAAGTGGCAGACCAATTGATACAGGATGAACAAATCCTGATGTGGATGAAGGACGACCGGCAATCGGAGCGCGGCTTCCGTTTGCTCCTGCAAAAGTACCAGGAACGGTTGTACTGGCATATCCGACGGATGGTGACGGAACACGAGGACGCAAACGATGTACTGCAAAACTGCCTGATCAAAATATTCCGGAACATCCGGCAATTCGAAGGCAAATCGCAGTTGTACACTTGGCTGTACCGGATTGCCACCAACGAAGCAATCTCTTTTCTGGCACAAAAAAAGCGGCAACAAGTGTCGTCGCTGGATAACGACGAAAGCCATCTGGCCAATAAATTGCGCGCAGATGCTTATTTTGACGGAAACGAAGTTCAGGTTCATCTGCAGGCAGCAATAAAGGGGTTGCCCGAAAAGCAAAAACTCGTTTTTCAGTTGCGCTATTTTGATGAAATGAACTACCAGGATATGTCTGAAATGCTTGGCACTTCAGTAGGCGCCCTGAAAGCGTCTTTTCATCACGCTGTGAAAAAGGTAGAAACTTACCTGTCCGGCGTTCAAATTGATTGATGTTATGAGAAAGCAAGATGATTTAAAACAGGAATTGGAGGAATTGTCCCCGCTGCTGCACAAGCTCAAAGCGCAGGAGAACCCTTTTAAAACCCCGGAAGGCTATTTTGCCTCGCTGCCCGACGAACTCATTGCCCGTTTGCGCACCGAAGCGCACCCGGTGAGCGCTCCTGTCCGACCAACCTGGACAGATCGGCTGCTGGAATTTTTGGAATCCCTGATGCAGCCGCGCCTCGCAGTAGGGCTTGCCACCGTTGCCATTTTAGTCGTTACCGGATTGCTTTTGCTGCGTCCCGAAACCGGGAATGAGGCAACTGCATCTGAACAATTAGCAATGCTTTCGGATCTGAGCGCAGAAGAAGTCAACGATTATGTCACAGAAAACATCGAAGCTTTCGAGGAAGAAGAGTTGAGGGTGGCCGTTGCCGAAAGTGGGATTGAGGTAGAGCAGACCCTGCCAGCCATTGACCTCGATTCGGAAGCCATTGAGGAATACATGGAAGAAGCCATCCAGGAGATGGATGAAGAAGATTTGGAAACTTTGTTTTAACAACACCCAGCATAAAAACATTAAAATGATGGTCAGGAAGATATTTTTGGGAACGCTACTTTGCTGTTTGTTTGCATCGAACAGCTTTGGGCAAGTACTGGACGATGAAATGGAACGTCCAGGCGATAAAGTGCAGGCTGCAAGGGTTGCTTACATCACCCGGTGGCTGAATCTGACAACGCAGGAATCAGAGCGCTTTTGGCCGCTCTACAACGAATATGAAGGCGAAATGGAAAAAATCCGCACCAAGTACAAGCCGTTCAAGCGCCCGGAAGACATGACTGACGCCGAAGCGGAACGCCTCATCGTTTCCCGGTTTGAAATGGAGCAGGAGCTGCTGGCGCTGAAGCGCGAATATTTCCAGAAGTTCAAAACGGCCATTCCGACGCGGAAAATCCTGCAGTTTACCATTGCAGAAAAAGAATTTCGCAAAGAATTGCTGCGCAAAATGCGCGAAAATGGACCTCAAAGGCAGGGCAACGGTCGCCGGCGCAACTGATTTGCAGCTGTCTTTATCGTCCTATCGTAAGACAATCAATAAATCTATCAACCGCGTCCGCCGAACTGGCTATCACAAACTCCGGGTTGGAGCAGTGTGAATTTAGCTCGGCGGGCGTTTTTTTATTACGGTTTTTACAAATAATTAAAAAATAGCATTTTATAAAAAAAAGACCATTCTCTTTGACTTACCTACCGTTTCGTTAATTTTGCTTTAGAAAGCTAACTTTTTCCGTAGTTTTCCGATATAATCAAGGAACAAGCTTTGCTTGCGAAGATTGACGAATGCAGTTGGATATAAAATCCGGGTATGGATCCTATGAACAATAGTTTGGACAATCAGACTGGTACAGAACTGGTAAAGCGATACGAAACGCTGCTACAGGATAACTTGCCTTGCTTCTTTGAAGAAAGGGAGTTTTTGCGCATCATCGGGTTCTATGAAACCGAAGAACAATGGGATCGTGCTTTTGAAGCAGTGGATCATGCACTGAACTGCCACGGTTATTCTACGGATCTTCATTTGAAAAAAGCTCAATTGCTCATTGAAGGCCACAAGGAAGCGCTGGCACTGCAAGTGCTGGAGCAGGCTGCGATCTTCGACCCTGCCGAACCCGGCATCACCCTCATGAAAGCGGAAGCGCTGTGCTACCTCTATCGCTACGAAGAAGCGCTGGAACTGCTCGAAAACCTAAAAACGGAAGCCGATGCGGCTGGATTGAGCGATATCTACATGATAGAAGCCTTAGTCTATGAAACCCAGGAGGAGTACGAACGCATGTTTTATGCCCTCCGGGCTGCGCTTCAGGCGGATCTTACCAATCCGGATGCGCTGGAGAAACTGGGGTTGTGTATGGAGTTATCCCGGAAATACAAAGAAAGCATTCCTTTGTATGAGGAAGTACTGGACCACGATCCCTACGCCTACATGGCCTGGTATAACCTGGGGCATGCACATGCATACTTCAGCAATTATGAAGAAGCCATTGAAGCGTACGAATTTGCCATCGCCATCAACGACAAATACGAGTTTGCCTTGCGCGACTGCGCCGACCTCTGCTTTGAGCTGAAGCAATATTCCAAAGCCTTGCGCTACTACCTCGAGATTGCGGAACTTTCCGAGCCGGACAGCGATTTAATGCTGCACATCGGTCAGTGTTACCAGGAAACGGGGCAAACCGACCTGGCGCGCAGCTACTACCAAAGAGCCGTACAATTAGATGTCTTTAATGACGAAGCGTACTACTGCGCCGGGCAAGCTTACTCGCTGGAAGAAAAATGGAAACAGGCGCTGCGTTCCTACAAGCGCGCCATTCATATTGACTACCACCGCGAAGAATACCATGCCGCTATTGCCTACACCTATCACCGGTTGGGGCAGGCAGAAGACGCTGACCGGCATTACCGCGAAGCCATCGAGCTGGCTTCTGAAGAAAGTAATTATTGGCTGGAATACGCCGGGGTATTGCTGGAAACCAATCGCTTGGACGAAGCGTTGAAATTGCTGGAAGAAGGGTCGGAGTTGACAGCTGAAACGGAATTGCTGTACTGCCGTATCGCCTGCCTGTTTGCCGCCGGCAAGAGACAGGAAGCGATTTATTGGCTGGGCGAAGCGCTTGCCGAGGCTTTTGACAAGCACCGGAGCCTGTTTGAATGGGCACCAGCATTGGAAACCGACAGCCAGGTTATGGCGCTAATCGCGTCTTATTCGACACGTTAAGAAATTATTAACACATTAAGTCGCAACAAAAAAAAGGTCAACGTAGTTTTTTACTATAGCAAAGAGACTTGTTTAAAGTTGGTTTTTCGTTTTGTTTTGATGCGTCTGTCCTGATCAACAGGGCAGACGTCTTTTTTTGTACTCATTCGAACAGTTCTGCAAACGCAAAACGCCCGCCGTCGAAAAGCCCCAGATCACTCAGCTTCAATTCCGGAATCACCAATAGCGCCATAAACGACAGCGTCATGAACGGCGCGCCAAGCTTAGATCCCAAAGTCTTTTTCACCCACGAATCTATTTCCGCGTATTGCCGGGCCACCTCGTAGCCGTCGGCATTGGTCATGATGCCAGCCACGGGCAGCGGCAGCACGTGCAAGGTGTGGCCATCCGTTGCAGCAATCCCTCCCCGGTGTTCAATGATGGCATTCACGGCGCGGCAAAGAGCCTCGTCATCCGTTCCAACGGCAATGATGTTGTGCGAATCGTGGCCAACGCAGGATGCAATGGCGCCCTGCCGCAATCCGAAGCCGCGGATGAACGCAACCGCCGGCGTGGCGTTTTGATAGCGGTTGACCACTGTTATTTTCAAAAGATCTTCGTTCGGATCGGCAATCGCCCATCCATCCCGTTGTTTCACCGGCGCAATACCGCTGCGCGTGACAATTTCGCCGTCAAGCGCTTCAATGTAGCGAATATTGGCGCTTGCTGCTGCAATCCGAAAATCTTTAGCAGCTTTGGGATCGGTTTGGAAATGGTTAATAATGGGCGCTTCTACCCTTTCGATCAGGGTTCGGCCATTTTCGGCCACTTTTTGGCCGTTGAGGTACGTGGCACGCACCCGGAAGGTTTCAAGGTCTTCCAGTTCGATAAAATCGGCAGGATCGCCCAAGCGCAGTTGGCCCACGTTCAGGCCGTAGTGCTGCACCGGGTTGATGCAGGCGACCCGCAGCACGTCAAACAGATCACACCCTTTTTTCAAAGCCCGGGCAACCAGTGTGTTGATGTGGCCGGTAATCAGGTCGTCGGGGTGCTTGTCGTCGGAGCAGAAAAAAATGCGGTCAGGGAATTGCGGCAACAAAGGAATCAGCGCCTCAAAATTTTTGGCGGCGCTCCCTTCGCGGATGATGACTTTCATGCCCAATTGAAGCTTTTCCAAGCCTTCCTCGTAGGTGAAGCACTCGTGGTCGGTGCTAATTCCTGCTGCGATGTAGCGCTTTGCGTCATCGCCGCGCAAGCCGGGCGCATGGCCGTCTATGGGCTTGCCGATCGCTTTGGCGGCAGCAATTTTGGCCATCACCACCGGGTCATCGAACAGGACGCCGGGGTAATTCATCATTTCCGAGAGGTAGGTGATTTCCGGCATGCGCAGCAGTTGTTCTACTTCCGCCACGGTCAGGGTCGCCCCCGCCGTTTCAAACGTTGTGGCCGGCACGCAGGAGGGGGCACCAAAATAAAATTTGAACGGCACTTGTTTTCCGTTTTCGATCATGTAGCGTACGCCTTCCATACCAAGCACGTTGGCAATTTCGTGCGGATCGGAAACGGTGGCTACCGTGCCATGCACGACCGCCATCCGCGCAAATTCGGAAGGGATCAGCATGGAGCTTTCTACATGAACGTGCGCGTCTACGAAGCCGGGCAGTAGCCAGGGGCCTTCATGGGTGGCTTCACCGGTGCGTTCGATGCGGGTAATTTTGCCTTCGCTGACGTGAATGACGCCACGGTAAATTTCGCGGCCCTCTATGGCGATGATGTTGCCTGAGATTTGCATGAGAAGGAGTGCTTTTTTTAAAAAATTCGCCGCAGACCAATAAGCCGGATCCTGTAATCCCAGCCGAAACTGGAACCTCCATCATTTATCTGGCCCTGTCGTCACCGACAGGATCTAGCTGCCTACCCCTCCCGGCTTTCCCGAAGGAAACCTGTGCGCGCAACACTGTAGCCCTGCGCAGCCAAACTGCGCCCGGACGACCGGGATGTACATGACATTTCAACCCGCGAGGTTTATCCCTCCCGGCTGTTACCAACCGGAAGCGTGCGCTCTTACCGCACGTTTTCACCCTTACCCCGACCCGAAAGCCGTGGCGGTATAGTTTTCTGCGACACTTTCTGTGCCTTGCCGGCAAAACCGGCAAAACCCCACCCGTTAGGTGGCGCGGCGCGCTGCGTTGTCCGGACTTTCCTCGACCGTCTTCTTCCCGAAGGAATCAGACAGCCACGATGGAGTAGCCCGCGGCGAATGTTAAAAGTAAGGATTTGTAATGGATTGAGGGGTGAAAAAATTCCTTCCGGAGCTTTTACATTTCCTTTACCTTGTTTTACAGGCATTTATCGGTGCGCGCGAAAACACCCTGTACTTTTGCGGCATGGTTCATTTTATAAAAACATCGAACATGAAAAGTACAAAAATCCTCGCGCTATTCCTGATGTGTAGCGCTTTTTCCACCCTTGCTTTCGGGTAAAGCTGCTCGGCAGCTTTTGTGGACAACAAAATTGTGGTAAACGAATACACACCCGAAGGCAAATGTTTCCTTCCATCTACCGCAACCGGCTTACTGACGGTGCAAACAGCCGACCTGTCGCCTACCGAAAGCATCCCCACCGGGAAACGGCCTTTTCAGGTTGCGATTCGCAACAAGGAGTTCAATACACTGCGCATGTTCACGCAGCGTACGTATCGCGAAATTGACCTTAAAAAGGTGTTGGCCAAGTGCCAGAAAGGCGATCACATTGTACTCCTGATGCTGGAAGAAGGTTACGCCCTGCGGCGGGCGGGAATTGGCCAGCGGCTGCTACAACCTGCGGGTGACCTTCGTACCTGCCAAAACGCCGCCTGCGCAACCCCGGGTCTGGATCACCGGCTGTTTGCTTGCGGTGATGGCTTTTGGAAGCTGGCGGTGGGCGCAACGCGAAGGTGTTCAGCCCGCTGTTTTGTCGGCCACCGAAGTTGTTAGCCTCGATCCTAATGCCCTGCACTTCGGCAATTCCAGCCTTGGTTTGGCCAACCAATTGCTCCTAGTCAATGGCGTCCGGGAATCCCTTACCTACTGCGAAGCCAAGCTGCTCCACCTGTTCATCAGCAATCCGAACCAGCTCCTGGAGCGGGAATTCCTGCTTAAATCGGTGTGGGAAGACGAAGGGATTATTGTGGGCCGCAGTCTGGACGTGTTTGTTTCGCGCCTGCGGAAGCTGCTGCGAGCGGATATCGGGGTGCAGATTGCGACGGTGCATGGGGTGGGGTATCGGCTGGAAGTGGGGTGAAGACCGGGAAGCCATTGCCGTTTTTAGCAAGGGCGTAGCGCAGTTTCCTGCCGATGCCCGTTTCCTGCGCCACCGGGCTTACCCACACCACACATCGCGGCGGGCGGGTTGCGTTCCCTTACGACTACGACAAGACTTCGCTTGGACTCGCAAGACAAAAAAAGTCTCCCGCGAGGCCGCAAAGCGGCTTCCAGTATATTTATCCGGTTTCAAATTTCCGCTACCCTCACAAATTCGACGTAATCAACAAATCCAGATCCGTAGATTTAATGTGAAAGCGCTGCCCCAGGTAGGTGTTGGTGAGGCTGCCCTTGTAGGTATAAACCCCGTGGCGCAGGCCCGGATTCGAAAAAAACAATTGCTCAATGCTGTTGGTGCTGCCCGCTTTGAGCAGGATGGGCGTCATGATGTTGCTGATGGCGATGGAGGCCGTGCGCGATAGGCGCGAGGCGATATTGGGCACGCAGTAGTGGATCACCTCGTGGCGTACAAAAGTCGGGCGTTCCATGGTCGTCACTTCGGACGTGGCGAAGCAGCCGCCCTGGTCTATACTCACGTCCACGATGACGGAGCCGGGGCGCATCTTGGAAACCATGTCTTCACTCACCACGACGGGCGTACGGCCTGCGCCGGAGTGGATGGCACCAATGACCACATCGGCGGTGATGAGTTCCTGCTCTAAATAATGCGGGTTGAGGGAAGACGTGAACAAGGGTCGGCCCACTAAATTTTGCAATCGTTTGAGTTTATAGATGTTGTCGTCGAACACGCGCACTTCTGCGCCGAGGCCCAATGCGGCTCGGATGGCGTATTCCGCTACCACGCCGGCACCCAAAATGACCACTTTAGCGCTCGGAACGCCCGATATGCCGCCCAACAGTACTCCTTTGCCGCCGCTGGGCCTGGCCATAAGTTCGGCTGCCGTCAGGATGGCGCTGATGCCCGCCATTTCGCTCATGATGCGCACCACGGGGAAGCTGCCGGAGTCGTCCTTGATGTATTCCATCGCTAAGGCGATGACCCGGTGCTGCCGCAGTTTGTGGATGTAATCGGGAGAAATGGTCGGCAATTGCAGGGGCGAAATCAGCAATTGGTTGGGGCGCATCAGGTCTATTTCCTGTAAGGAGGGCGGCGCCGCTTTCAGAATGACGTCGGCTTTATAAACCTGTTCCTGGCTGTAAGCGATTTCCGCCGCGGCTTCGGAATATTCGTGATCAGAAAAACTGGATTTTTCGCCGGCACCGCTTTCCACCAGGATGCGGTGGCCATGCGCCACCAGCGATGCTACAGATGGCGGCACCAAAGCCACGCGGTTTTCCTGTAGTGTTGTCTCCCTGGGAATGCCAATAAACATTTTTCCGGGTGCCTGGTGTACCTGCAGCATCTCCGTCTGCGGTTCTAACTCTGCTTCCTTCAAGCTGCTGGGAATGGGTATGCGACGTTCCTTCTCGCTCATATCTTCCACACGATTTGGTTGGTACTGCGTTTTTTTCTCCTCTCTGCCGCGGGCAGGAGACTATTTTTACAAAAATAGAATTTTCCGTTGTGAATCGTTTACTAATTCCAGCTTAATTCTGAGGGCATCGGGCGGCAGGAGCGGCTC
>Ga0335394_10000720_pt1 | contig 36035 bp, 20 predicted proteins | sample MAT03_FD_205741 | JGI IMG/M metagenome (GOLD analysis project Ga0335394, IMG submission 205741) | Freshwater microbial communities from Lake Fryxell liftoff mats and glacier meltwater in Antarctica - MAT-03 (spades assembly) (version 2) ...
GTAGTTCATGGAGTTCGGGCGTAGCGGCTTCGGCGTGGTCGCCTTGAGATATGAGTCGAAGGTTGGCCACTGAACGCGCGGCACACGCAGATAGCCGGGGAGCATGTTCCAGGCGCCCATGTCGGTAGAGCCTTGAATATTGGCGTGGCCGCGCTGGGCGTTGACGCCGCCGCCGGGCAGGCCGATGTTGCCAAGGAGAAGTTGCAGCATGGCGGCCGTGTGGATCAACTGCACGGAGTGCGAGTGATGTGTCCAGCCCAGGGCGTAGAGAATGGTGCCGACTTTGCCGGCCTTCCCGGTGCTACAAATTACGGCGGCGGCTTTTTTGAAATCCGCGGCGGTGCAGCCGCAAATTTCGGCGACCTTCTCCGGCGTGTAGCGCGAGTAGTGCCGCTTCATGGACTGAAAGACAGAGAGCGGATTTTCCAGTGTGGGATCTACTTTGGCGTAACCGCTGCCATCGAGATCGTACTGCCAGGACGCTTTGTCGTAGCTCTTCTTCTCTTCGTCCCAGCCGCTGAAATGGCCTTCGCTGAACGAGAAGTCCTCGCGCAGCAGGAAGGGGGCGTTGGTGTGCGCGCGGACGTAATCCATGTGGCACAGGTCGTTGGAAATCGCGTGGTGGATCAGGCCGCCGAGGAAGGCGATGTCAGTGCCGGCGCGGAGGGGAACGTAGGAGTCGCTGACGGCGGCGGTACGGTTGAAACGGGGGTCGACACAGATGAGCTTGGCCTTGCGCTTGCGCTTGGCGTCCATCACGAAGCGGAAGCCGACGGGATGATTTTCCGCCGGATTACCGCCCATGACCAGAACGACATCGGTGTTGGCGATGTCGCACCAGCCATTGGTCATTGCCCCTCTTCCAAATGTGGCGGCCAAACTGACCACCGTGGGGCCGTGTCAAAGCCTGGCCTGGTTTTCGTAGGGAATAATGCCGAGGCCGAAACGGAATTTACTGAGCAGGAAGTTGATCTCGTTGGTATCGGTGCAGCCGCCGATGAGGCCGACGGTGTCGAGGCGATTAACAGTTCGGCCCTGGGGGTCCTTATCCGCGAAGTCTTTGTCGCGTGTGTCCTTGATGCGCCGCGCGATGCGCTGAATGGCTTCGTCCCAGGAGATGTCGCTCCATTCGGCGGCGCCGGGCGCGCGATAGAGCGGCTTGGTAAGGCGGCGGTCATTCACGACGAACTCTTTGAGCGAGATACCTTTGGAGCAGAGGGTGCCGCGATTGATGGGGTTGTCGGGATCGCCTTCGATGTGGATTACCGTTGGCCGGGCGTTCTTCACGCGCTCGCCGGAGGTGTGAATGACAACCCCGCAGCCGACGGCGCAATACGGGCAGACGCTTTGGACCTGATTGGTCCGGGCAATCTTTAGTTCCCGCGCCGCGGCGGTCGCGGCGTCAAGCCGGAATCCGAAGGCCGTTGCGGTTATGGCGGCGCCGGCCTGGAGGAACTGGCGGCGATTCACGTACGGGAGCATCGAGAACTATCATATCCCGCCCGCTTGCCAGCGGCGGCGGATGCGCGCGATTGCCGTCAGTTCCTCCAGACCGGCGCCGGCGAAAAACAGGTGCCGGGTTAGGGTACAGGGGCGGAGTTCACCCTGAGTGCGGTGACGAACACACCGGTTTCGCTGTAGTCGAGAGGCGGCGGGAGGGGCGGGTGGTCGCGCTCCTCCCATGTCTCGGGCTATCGACGCAGGCCGGGCGTGTTGAAAGCTTTCGCTAACAAATTCAGCTCACGGCGGACCTGGGCCCACCGCTGTTCGGTGTCCCGGTTGAGCCGGCGGCGCAACATGATGCCATTGATTTCCTGGGCGGCATCGATGGCTGAACGCACGTATTGGCCGGCGCGTTCGGGGTTGTTATCGCGGTTCCACGAGTCGCCCACTTTGTCCATCGCCTCTTCCAGGTTGCGGGCGCTACGCAATAGGTCCTCCTTGCGTTCGTAGCGGACGTTCGCCTGATTCAAGGCTTGCCGGAGCGAACCAACAAACTCGTTGGTTCGGCGTTCGCAGTCATTGATGGTTGCGGTGACTATCGTGCGATTCTCTCGCTGGACCTGGGCCGTTGCCGCTGGGCCGACGAAGAATGCTGCCAGGACTAAGCCGAAGCATAGACGCGTTTTCGTTTGATTCACTTTAGTTCTCCTAATTCGTTTTGGCTGAAAGGGAATTTGGCGCGGACGCCACGTGGGATCTCGTCCTTTTGTCGCTTTGACGTACTAGATGGCTCCAAGCCCAACGATGACCATCGACCACACAACGATTCCATTGCGTGGACATACCGGCGAAGACGGCGCCATTAGGATCAGGCCTGCACTGAGTAACAAGAAGCCGGCGATGTAGCGGGCCAGCCAATTCCCGCTTCTGCTAGTGCGTCTGGAGGGCCATCGCAGGGGTTCTCTGAAAACAATGAGGAATAGCGGGAAGACTCGCAATGGGCGAACAAGGGCCAGGGGGTCAAATGGCGGCATAACGCCGATTTGTAGCTGGCGGCACCTGTCAGAAGTAGATTTTCGGTCCAATTTCCGCGCGGCGTACATTGTTGACGACGTCTCCAGCGGGGTGGAAGTTGGCTTGTCCGACTGGGATGAAGCTGGGGCCCCGGAAAGGAGAACTGGTTCAGCACATTGAACGCTAGGAGTGGCGCCAGCCTCCGCGAATCTTGCGGAGAAAGCGGCCGCGTTATCCCGGTCGCTGCTGTTGGCGGTGGAGGGGAGAGCGGGTATTGGGGTTGACGCGAGGGAAGACGCTGACGACGGCGATGCGGGGCGTGTAGGGGCCGCCAACACTGATGGGAATTCCGGACTGCATTGTTAGATTGATGACATCCCGGATCGACAAGCCATTAAGTATGGAGGCTGCCGGGGATGACGATGATTGCCGCGGGCATTGTTCTTGTCGCGATCTATAAAAGCGCCAGCGACGCGGCGCGAAAGTATGTTTTGTTCACAGTATTCTCCGTCTATTTCACCCAGACAGGGCGGAATGCGGGGGAGAAACTGATCAGGCCTTTTCGGCGTCTTCGAAATTTACGCCGCGATAGATGTCGCTAAGCGGGATTTCGATGTCCGCGGATGCGAGGGAGAGCAGGGCATCTGCTCCGCGCATTGGGTAAAAAGTCCAGTGGCCGTTTTCGAGGCGGTAGAGGTCGACGGACATTGACTCCTGGGATATGAGGACGTACTCGCGGAGGGATTCCAGTTTGCGGTATTGGTCGAATTTGGTTACGCGATCATACCTTTCGGTGCTGGGAGAGAGGACTTCGAAGAGAACTGTGGGGTTGACGACGGAGTGTTTAAAGGACTTCGATTGTCGCGGTTCACCGCAAACAATGGAGAGGCCGGGGTACGTCGCCATATCAGCCGCTTCGATCACCACGCGGACGTCTGAAGGAAACGCGTTGCACGCGGAGTCCAGCAATGCGCCGGTCACCCGATACGAGAGATTCATCTGAATTCGCCCATGTGGCAGCGAAACACCCGACATGGCAAATATCAGCCCGTCGTGATACTCGTGCTTCACTCCGAGTTGTTGCTCCAGCGCGATGTACTCGGCTGGGGAAATTCGCGGCTGTGCGGCTGACGCCATCCCTTTATCTTAATACCCCATCTGGCGCATGCGGTTCTCAATGATTGCTCCGTACTGATTCATAGCGCCGGGCCGTCTTCGCCGGGGCGCCGGCACGCAGGCCGCCAGTCGCGCCGCCTGGTCGCGCGATAATCCCGCGGCCGGCGCTCGATAGTGGTATCTGGACGCCGCCTCCGCCCCGTAGACGCCGGGACCCCATTCGATCAGATTCAAATACAGTTCCAAAATTCGTTCCTTGCCCAGGACGAAATCGGCGATGGGGGCGAGGGTCCATTCCACCACTTTTCGGACGGGGTTCCCGTGGGTTGTGAAGAACAGATTCTTGATGAGTTGCTGAGTCAGAGTGGAGGCGCCACGCAGGCGCTTTCGATCGCCAGTCGCGTCACGTGCCGCGTCGGCCATCGCGCCGATATCCAGGCCCCAATGCTCGTAGAAACGCGTATCCTCACCGGCTACAACCGCGTGACGCAGGTGCGGAGAGATCTTCGCCATCGGGACCGGGGCGAACCGTTTTTCATACGGGCCTTTGCGGAACCAGGATTCGATACGCCGTTGCATATGAACTCCTGTTGTTGGCGGATTTACCCAACGGAGGAGTATCAATGACCCGATCCAGAATGCATAGAAAACGAAGACAACGCGTAAGACCAATGGCGCCATCCGACGCCAAATCCGCTTCACTGTTTCTTTATCCTGGCGTCGGCCAGCCTGGCCCGAATCCGCGCCACTTCCTCCTGGTCAGCGAAGTTCGAGCGTCCTTCCTTGCCTAGTGCGCCGAACAATTCCAACGCGGTTTCGTACTGGGCTACGGCCTCGGGGTACTGCTTGGCGCGGTGCGCGACGTCTCCTAAGACGCCATGGGTCTCAGCTACTTCACCACGCGCTCCGGCATTCGCCGGATTCCGCTCCGCCAGCAATCGCCTTTCTTCCAACACAGCGCGAAGCCGGCCTGCCGCACGGCCATGGTCGCCCAGTTCGTTCCACGCCTTCGCTTGCCGAAGGTGCACCGTGGCCAGGAGCGTACGCGCGCGAACTTCGTTCGCATCCGCATCGACCAACGGCGCAAATTCCTGTTCCGCCAAAGCGAACGATGCCAAGGCGGCCTTCGGGTCACCCGCTACCCGCTGTGCATTGCCAAGATTGGAGTGCGCCAGCCCAAGCGACATCCGATATTGTGCCTGGCCGCTGTGAGCGGTGTTCAAGATGGATCGGATATGGAGCGACTCCCGGTAGTGCTTGACGGCGCCCTTGAGATCTTTTTCGTGCATCAGGATGCTGGCCATTCGCGTATGGGCGACAGCCAGACCTTGTTGATCGTCGTCGCTCCCAGGATTGCGCTTGGCGAGTTGTTGGTAAATTTCGAGGCCTTCTCTTCTAAGTTCAAGGACAGCTTGAAACGCACCAAGCAATGACAGGCTGGCACTGGTAGCGGTGAGACTGGAAGCGACATTTCGTTGACGGGCGATATCAGCGGGCTTGCGGTCGAACAGCCGGCGCCGCATCTCCAGCGCGGTCCGGTCTGCCTCCAGTGCCTGTAGTCCGTCTCCGGTGGCGCGCAGGATCGAACTGATCCGCATGAGCGTATTGGCCAGCGCCTCCTCGCGGACGTCGCGTTCCGTTTCCTCTTTGGCGTCGGAGAGCAGCGATCGACGAATCCCCTCCGCTTTGCGATAGCTTTGCAACGACGCCGCGGTGCCTCCAAGGTTCATGGCTCCAGGGCGGCCTTGCACATCACCCACCTTCTCGTAGGCGATTGCGAGATCTTCCTGCAGCGAGGGATCGTCGGTGGATTCCTGGGCAAGGCTATCCAGATACTGCAATGAGTTGCGGACCATGGTCCCGCGAACCGCGGTGGAGCCCGGCAGGCGTGCGATGGCGTCGTCCATCTCGAAAATGAAGGTGTTCGCCAGCCGGCGAACGTCCTGAAACCGGCGTTCGGCGCGCTGGTAATTCAGACGGGCGATACGGGCCTGCCAGAGCGTCATGGCGAGGCCGCCGATCAGAGCAAGCGTTACCGCACCGGTTGCCAATACGACAAGGCGATTCCGCCGCACAAATTTGTGGGTGCGATAGGGCCAGGTATGGGGGCGCGCGGCGATGGGCCGGGACTCCAAGTGGGCGCGGACGTCTTCAGCGAGGGCTTCAACGGATTGATAGCGCTCAGACGGCTCGAACTCTATGGCCTTCAAGGCGATGTTGTCGAGGTCGCCTTCGAGATCGTGGTTTCCGGCGCGGTGGCTGGGGCGGAGAGGGAGTTCTTTTTGGAGCTTCTCGTAGTACTGCATTGGCGTGAGGAACTCCATGGGAATGGCGTGTTCCCACGTCAGGAGAAAATATAAGATGCGGCCCAGAGAGTAGATGTCCGAGGCAATGCCGGCCGGTTCGCCGCGTAATTGTTCAGGACTTGTCCACGCCGGAGTCATGGCGGGCTGGGTGGTTCCGCCGGGCTTGGCCTCGGTAGTATCTTCGCTGGACTTTAACAGGCGTGAGATGCCGAAATCGAGAAGTTTAATGCCGCCGTCGGGACGCATCAAGATATTTCCCGGCTTCAAATCGCCGTGCACCACCAGTTGGCGGTGCGCGTAGCTTACCGCGCCGCAAATCGATTGGAAGGCCTCTAAACGCTTTCGGAGGTCCATGGCGCGGGCTTCGGTGCTTTTGTCGAGGGCAGTGCCGTCGATGTATTCGGTGACGAGGTACGGAAGGCCGTCGTCGGTGATACCGCCGTCGAGGAGCTGGGTAATGCCGGTGTGATGGAGACGGGCAAGGATTTGGCGCTCCATGCGGAATCGCCGCAAAGAACCTGGGGTAACGGCCGAGTGGCGAATGAGTTTTAGGGCCACGGGCATCGCGTAGCCATCGACTTCACGCGTCGATAAATAGACCTCGCCCATGCCGCCCTGGCCGAGCAAAGACTCCAGATGGTAGAGCCCGATCTGGCGGCCGGCGGAGGTACGAGGCGCGGCGATGTTCACGACTGCGTCTTCCAGAAATGCGCCGGCTTCACCGAGAGCCGCGATAAGGGACAGGACTTCTTCCCGCAGTTCGGAGTCAGTTCCACAGACCTCATCCAAGTAACGGGTCAATTCTCCGCGCGGAAGGTCCAAGGCCTTGTCAAAAACCTCCTTGACCCGTTTCCAGCGAGCAGCAGGCGCCGATTCCGGCGGACCGGTCTTCATGGGGTTTCCGGTTTCGCCTGTCCCCTGGATAACTCGCGGAACAACCACGCCTTGGCGGAGACCCAATCCCGCTTCACAGTGGATTCGGAGACCCCCAACACTTCGGCGGTTTCTTCGATGGAGAGGCCGGTGAAGAAACGGAGTTCGACGACGCGGGCCTGCTGCGGATCGACCTGACTGAGGGTTTGCAATGCGTCGTCGAGGGCTTCGAGTTCGAGGTCCTTTTTTTCGGAGACTCCGAGGGCTTCATCAAGCGACAAGGCGACGGCGCCTCCGCCCCGTTTAGCGGCGCGGACACCGCGAGCGTGGTCAACGAGGATTCTGCGGATCATTTGTGCGGCGATACCGAAGAAATGCGCGCGATTCTGCCAGCGAACGGAGCGTTGATCGACTAGACGCATGTAGGCTTCGTGGACGACGGCGGTGGCTTGGAGAGTGTGGTCGGACCGCTCGCGATGAAGATAGATAGCGGCCAAGCGGCGGAGTTCGTCGTACACCACCGGCGTGAGTGAATCGAGCGCGGCCCTTTCGCCGCCGGACCATTTTTGAAGGAGTTGGGTTACTTCCGGAGTCGTCATGCTTTACCCGTAAGGCAGTATAGCGTTTTAGGGGGGGGACTGACATTATGGGCAGTTTAGTTGACCGGAAGGCGGAGAAGTTGGTATTCTTTGAGTGCGGGGTGGAGCAGTCTGGTAGCTCGTTGGGCTCATAACCCAAAGGTCGCATGTTCAAATCATGCCCCCGCAACCAACTACTTGTTGGTTTAGTTTCAACATCTTAGGCCACTCCGGCCACCTTCTTCCAAAACATCAAAAACGGTCGATTGTAACCAAAAATGTAACCAATTTGGGTTCGTTTTTGGATTCTGGCCTCTTTGAGGTGCGCCGATGAGCTCCCTTGGGCAACCGAGGGGCAACCTGGAGCATGCAGGGCAAGTTCTTGCCCGAAACTTCGGCGAGTTCGTTGTTTCTAAACAGAAGCTAAAAAAGGCAGAAGGCATATGTTTGGTGCGGGAGAAGCGGGATTCTGCAACCCAGATACTTGGCTTCACCGCGCGACCGTTTGTGCTGTGCGGGCTGCCGATTCGGCGGCCGCCAGCCGAGCAGCTCCTCTTTGAACGTCGAAACGGACACTTTACCCTTCAGATCACTGGGCATCCACAATTTGGGCTTCCCTTTGGTCAGGACCGGCTCGTTCCTATTTTTCTGGCCACCATGGCGGTCCGGCAGCAGAGTCGAATCGTGCGGTTCGAGTCTGCGGCAGAGTTGCTCGATACGTTCGGCCTCTCAAAAGGAGGCAAAGAGTACCGCCGTCTGATCTCTGCGTTCGAGAGAATCTTCGGCGCGACGATCTTCTTCGGGACGGAATCGAACCGATCTGCTGCCAAGTTGATCCACCGTTCCCGGTTCAACTTTCTGTCCGAGGCTCAGATTTGGTACAACCGTGATCCAGAACAGCCACCTCTCTCAGAAGAGTTCGCGAACGTCGTGGTGCTCAGTGACGAATTCTATCGGGAGATATCAGAACATCCTATTCCGGCCGACCTTGCGGCCGTCAAAGTCTTAGCTTGTGCGCCCGCCGTGCTCGACTTGTTCGTTTGGCTCACCTATCGCTGCTTCTCGGCAAAGGGACCAGAGCGGATTCCTCTCTTCGGCAGTTTTGGCTTGGCCCAGCAACTCGGCTGTGTGGAGTACTCTCGGCCTCGGCGATTCCGAGCAATGCTGGAGCAATGGCTGGATTCCATCCGCAACCTTTGGCCAAATTGCCCCGCCGCGATCGCTTCGGGGGGGCAGTATCTTTCAATCAACCATTCCATAGCGCTCAACCCGCGGAGCTTGTTAATTGGTCGAACATGATCTCGCCAAACACTTAGTAGCAAGGCATGGCACGAAGACGTAGAATAAAGAAACCAAAGAACCAAGAGAATGAAAACAGGCGAACTCATTGATGGCATCGAGCGATTCGTCCTCGATGTGGTAGGCACTATTGTCCCAGGGACAATCCTGATCATCGGCTGGGCAATGCTATTTGGAATCCCGAGCCTGCCGGGGATTGGGAGATTCATGCCGCTACCCCAAGAAATGGACATTTGGTTATTCGTCGTGCTTGGATACATTCTTGGGCATGTCGTTACCAGCGTCGGCGCGGTTCTCATAAATCCGGGGCCGATCGTCCGATTTATGCGAAAACATCCCGTGAGTGCGCGGCTTGTAGCGGTCTTTAGAAGCGATTCAGAGGTTGCAACTGACCTCACAACGAAACAGACTTACCAGTCTTTCGTCCAAAGGGCGAGCGCCGTAATGCCGTGGCTGGGTAGCATCGGCGTAAACCAAGTGCACGATTGGCGAAGCATTGCCATGAGTTTGCTATCGCCACAAGAAAACCATACCGTATACAGGTTCATGTTCATTTCTCTCTTGAACCTCGGAACAGCTTCCGCCGTGATCATGCTCGGAATTGCGTGGATCTTCGCGAAGGGAGCGACCCAGGCAAGAAGCTGGCGACCATGGAGTTCGTTGCTCTTCCCGGAGTGCCGCGATATCGATTGGTCGGTCGTGGCCGTCGGAATCGTGACCTGCTTGATTCTGTTCGAACGACATTCGGCCTTCTATAGCCGCGCGCTCCGCGTGCCGTTCACAATGGGAATCGTGAAGCTGGTAGATAATCCTGCAATTCTTCCCGCTACAAGCGTATCGCATGGGCGAAGCATTTACCTTGCCGGTGGAACCCGCAGTAATTGGCAAGAGACTGTCACAGCTGCCCTCTCTGATTGGCGAATAGTCGATCCGCGCGTCCATCACCTCGAAGACGAGCGCGCGTACACGACCTGGGACCTTGAGGGAATCAAGGGATGCGATTGGATGCTCGCGTACCTGGAAGAATCGAATCCAGGTGGATACAACCTCGCATTTGAAATCGGATACGCAAAGGCCCTCGGGAAGAAAGTAATCTTGGTCGACACGAAATCTGCGAAAGACGAAGCGATCCGGCGTTATACTGGCATGCTCCATGCAAGCGCCGACGTCAAAGCAAATAGACTCGAGGACGCATTAGAGTTTCTCGATGGACTCCCTACTCGCGGATGATCGGATGAACCCCTCGCGAACCAATTTCGGGAAGACAACTGCTTCGTTCAGCCCGAGTACCCGACCGGAAACACCCGACCGTGTTCTCCGGGTGGCTTGTCAGTGGACGCGCAATCGAACATTTGGAGGCTACGCACCATCCTATGAAACGCGCGGCAAGCTGGCCCTGGTATCTGGCGACAATGAGCACTTGGTACGTTGTATAAGCCCAAACCCCCTAAAGGTGCGTTCTAGATCACAAATTACAGTCCCTCGACGTGTTCAAGAAACTTCTTCTTGAGTGCCGGAGACAATTCTTTAAATCTTTCCACCAGCCAGTCTATTCTCAACACGTCGAGTCGGTTCTCGATCATTCCAAGCAGTTGATCGAGCCTCTCCCTGTGGAGCATCGTTAGAACTGGAGGTGGAGTACTGGCTCGCTGGTGGAGTTGGTTTGCCGCTGGAGCTGAAAGGGATGCAACATCCGAAACTACAACTTCAAGGGCCTCGATCCACTCAGCACTTGCGGCCATTCGCCGCTTGGAGGCATTTAATGTGAACTGACTAATCACGGCGCTGGGCGCCCAAGGTACATCATCATCACTAATAACTTGCTCGGCTTCGTCCTTCAGCTTTTGCGCGAGCGCCTCAAATTCGTGCCAATTCAGCCTATCGTTCGCAAGTTGCTTGTTGTCCTCACGATACAGCCGTAATGCTCTCCGCATAAGTTGTAGATCTTCAAGATCCTTTGGACAGTTCTCGAATGCGGTTATAAGCGACTCAACCTCCGAGAGGCAGTGATCCAAATCATCCCCCGACTCAATGCTTAGATTCCAAATCTGCTCAAGTCTCGCAACAATTCGATCAACAGCCTCTTTCAGTTGCTCGGTGAACTTCGACAGTTGTGTTCTCGCCTCCCCCAATTCAAGCATCGCAATCTTCCTGGACATTGATTGCAGATTCGCGGTGTAGTCCTTTCCTTGACCTAAAAGGGCGCGACCATCCGCCACGCGCACTACGCGAACCGCTTCAGTGTGAGCAACAATCCAAGATCGAACATCGCGAACCAATTGGCGCGCCTCTGCTGCCGTCTCCGCATTTTTAACTGAATGGTTAACATGCCTCGTCAATTCATCAGAAAGAGCTGTGAGCTTTAGCTTCTTAAGGCTGCCACCCATCTGACCGATCATTCTGCGCTTAAACTCGCCCACCGCGTCAAGCGTATCGCCCTGCGGCGACTGTCGCTGCAGCCAATTGGCGAACAGCAGAGTCACCTCTTGTTTCGACCGCTCTACATGTGGTCGAAGTTCTGTAACTTGATGGTCTTCCCAAAGATGGCCTTCGCGCTCCATAGATTCACACAAATCTTGAAGCATCGCAGCTCCCCATGCAATGATGCTTACGTCATCGTTGCGATGCCCAGACTCCATCTTCTTAAAAGCTTGGTCATGCTTTTGCTCCATTTCAGAAAGCTTTTGAGAGGCAACGCTGCTCTGCTCTCTTAGATGGATCTCTCGATAGCTTAATCCCTGTGGAACTGGCACCCTCTCCTTTAAGCTGAATGATCGATTAAGGCAATCTATTTTGCTCAAATAGCTTTTGGCTTGCTCCCATTCTTCCAACAGAAGGTCCCATTCAGAAGACCCTTCTCCCAAAGTGACAAAGTAAATGTCCCGCAATGCGTTGAGGTCGAGGTACTTTCCGTTAAATATTCCTTCTTGAACTAGTTGCGAAACCGAGTACTGCTGGGAGCCACGGAGGACAACAAGTTTTTCAGCACGAGCAGCCACAAACACACCAAGCATTAAACCAGCCGAGGCAATATTTGCACCATTTGGGGCTCGGCACAGAGAGCGCAATGCCTGTTCCACAGACAATCGCTGCTCACCTGAACTCAGCAACTCATCCCATTTTGTTGTGATGTTCCGTACCACCGGGTGCGTAGGCCGATTCATCACAACGCCGGTCTTGCTGAAAATACCCCAGTTATCTTTTAGGACTCCCATGGCCCTATTCTTTATCTTTACCGGTTTTACCAATACAGCATCGTAGTCAAGCTTTGCCAGGAGAAGATCTCGCGTCAATTCCTGGCATGAATCAGCAGCATTTCCTTTTGCTGTGCTGAACCCATCGAAAGGAAATGTTAACGGACTCCTGTAGATTCGACCGAAGAGCTCGGTACCTGCTTTGCCGAGTCTTTGCGCTTCGAGTCCCTCCTTAAGTGCTGTGACATAGTGTCGCTGCTTCATCATTTCCTCGACATGGCTGCGGACGGTTTGCCGCAACTTCTCAGCGTGAGCAGGTATAAGATTGCCAAACTTTAGTCGGTCTTCCTGACTCACCGATTCCTCCAGAACGGCCAACTCTGCCAGTGCTTGCCCAAGAGAGCCTGCCTCATCGTGCAGTAAAACGGTGAGGATTGGAACCGTCCCTGCGGAAGGTTCATTTGAGACGGCCCGGAGAATTCGAGCAACATCCCTTCCAACAGAGGTCATATCCCGAGCGGCTTCAACGTAACAATAAACGATGGTGCCGCGGGGGTCATCGACAGAGATAGCCCGATGCCAACGATCAGAAGCAAGCTTTACATGCATTGCCAGATTGTCCAGGTTTGAAGTAACCGCCTGGTAACGCCATTCACGAGTCGAAATTTTATGCGATTCGGCGAAGTCGCACTCAAGATCACTCAATAAATCACACCAAGCAGAGCCTCGACTAGCAAACAGAGCGGATTTGCCCTTCTCATCGTAGGTGCTTGCCACACGCTGACGGATATAGGAAAGAAACTGCGTGCGAGGAACAGCATCGCCGAGAATATCAAATTGCTTAAAAGCCTCGTCCCATTCAATAACGTTGTATTCATCTTGAAGAGCCGAGAGACCCCCCTTAGAATCATATCCGCAGACTCCGGCGAGTTGTGCTAACGCTTCGGCCGCGTCCTCACGATCCATTACCTGCAAGCCCAGTTTTGAAGCAACGACAATTGCGCGAAGTAACCGGATCAACTCCGCAGGCAAACTAGCCCCGTGCCTGCTTTCAACCGATGCATATGCGTGCGTTATTGCACCCTGTTGACCACTCTCCTCTGAGCTGATAAGCTCTTGCTGCAACGCTTCCGACCAGAAATCTACGGGGGAAAGCGACCATCCGCCTTCAGAAGGAATCGGCACACTGCTAAACCGGTCGAATACCTGTCCAAGCAAAGCGAGTGCTGAACGTTCCTGAAGATGTTTTCCCGCAGATGCAAGATAAAATAGAAACCAAACGGAAAAGGCAGAGAGCGGCCAGCAACCCTTGCGTACAATCTGGTGAAACTGGCTGGCATCCGTCCAAAGCCTATGGTTCCGAGCTTGCGGGAACCATAGAGCCAATTTACGAGCCACGTCGGCTGACTCCGACTCTGCACCCATACCATCAAACCAACGATCAAGCTCTTGAGTGCGGCGCTTCTCCAACAAGTTCGCTATCAGTGTTTCGAGATTAATAGAGAGATAGGATCGACCGGCGGACTGATACCTTGTAACGTAACGTAGGATTTCATTCTTGTATTCTGGTGCAACGCGCTGGACGTAGGCATTCAACTCAAATTGAATGAAGCCAACGAAACACGACACGCTGTTGTTGGCTTGAATGCCCTCAAACAGATCCTGCAGTACACCACTGCCCGCAATTTGACTTCTGACAGTTGCGAATTCCGTATATCGTCCGAACTCATCAAACAAGATTAAGAGCGAGCGAAATGTCTTGCTGACACCACAGTACTCTCGACCTGTCACATCGATGATGTCACGAACTGACTCGCCGCGAAGGGCGGCGATCATCATGCCACGGGAAGAGAAAACGTCATGAACTATACGGTAGACTGATTCGTCCTGCTCTTCTAAACCAGTAAGGACATAATCAATACTAGTCACATCACATGCGGTGATGAGTTCCGCTTTGACTTCATCATTCGCCATTCGAATGAGGCTAGATGCTTGGGAGAAACGCGGCCGGAGGTCATCCAGCGGGCCTGTATCCAAATGGTGTGACTTCAATTGCTGGACAATCTGCTTAGTGACCTCCGTGGCAAGATCAAAGCTTTTCATGCCGTTCAAGGCGATAACTAGGCAAGGCTGATTTGCCTCTTGAAGAATCGCACGGATTTCACCAGCAATTGCTTGATCGGCCGCTTCAATAGAGGCTAGCGCCGTCAAAGCCGTGTGGCTTGTGGGGTTGCTAAGAACTGAAGCAAGCGTGAGCCCTAAGTGCGACTTTCCAGTTCCATATCCTGCAATCGCCAGGGTGAATGGCTGATCTTCGATTCCGTAGCAGCGCCTAACCACAGAAAGCGCGAAGGTTGCCGTATCGGCCAGTCGGTGCCCGTGCATGGTGCCGACATCCGCTTGTGAAACACCATGGTACTGCGGACCGTGAAATACGAACGCGTCTGAAGCCGAACGCGTGCGGATCTCGTCGGTTCCAAACCAGTCAATGTTGACTGCTCCGTTGAATAACTTATCACCACGAAATCTAACTAGATCAATTAATGCTTCTGACATTTGGCCCCTTATATAAGATCAACATAAAGTCGCTTCCAGGTCGAATCAACATCTGCCGCAGGTCGCAGAAGCCACGGCTCCATATGGCGATCCACCTCAACAACACCCTTCCGTTCGACTAGTTCGAGAACACGTTGGTGGCTAGCAATATCCCAACCCGGAATGGTTCGCCAACCGGCAACTGCATCTAGCTCGGTTACCGAAATTTGACGAGCGCCAGGAAAATGATCTGACATTTGCTGAAGGAGAAAGGCCCCGTAAGCAAAGCCGAACTCCTCACTCAACGGTGCGGGCCTTCGTTGGACGCGGCCGGATGTCTCAGTTAGGGCACCACAAACCCGAAATGCTGCATCGTCTTCGTACATTCCGATCATTGGACCAATCAAGCCCCCCTTGTTTAGACCATAAATCAGGCTGAGGTAGGCTTCGAGCTGGTCCCGCTCAAAATTCAGACCTAGGGCCGCCGTACCGACAAAGAATGTCTGCCACCACACATCCGCTCCCAACTTTGGAGAGCAAAGATTAAGATGCGCGATCCACTGACTGATGCCAGTTTTAAGGAAAGGGTCTTCCAGCAGGACTATTCTTCCGAACGGTGTCAATTCTGGCTTCTTGACTGCTGACCGATCTCTTTTCGCGAGACGGACCAAACCCATCCCGCGACAGTAGTCTAGGATCGCTGGTACCTTGCCGGAGGAGGCTCCTGTGGGAATTCCAGTTGCAGTGCCGATGGATTGATAATCACCCTCCCTGTTTGAAGCAGCGTACTGGAGCATAGCCGAGAGATAGTGACGTTCCGGCTTGAACGTACGATGGAAGTTTCTCGGAAGGCGCTCATCGCGGCTCATATCAGGAAATGCCGATTCGTTCAGCAAGGGGCGCAATCTTTATTCGAAATGCCTTAACTTCGAGCTTCCCTGTCGTCTCGTTTAGGCTGGGCCCCAATGAATAGCATTCTCCCTTCGTTAGACTTGCCAGTCTCTTCATCCATTCTTCCGGCTTCTCGCCAGTACTAACTGCCGCAATCTCGGCATAAGTTCGCATCTCCGTATCAGCCGGACGAAAGAAGAGCTTATGGCCAGCCAGGAACAGCCTGTCTCGTTCGTCTTTCTCCAAATTGCTCATGATCTGCGTGGCCAAGATAAGGGAGAAGCCAAACTTTCGACCTTCTCGAAGTAGTTGAGCAAGTGGACTTTCTTCCTTATGATCAAGGTTTTGTACCTCATCCAAAACAACCACCCGCGGGGACGCCTGCGTACCTCGTCCCCTATAAAACCAATAAAGATCAATGAGGCTGAATTCGGTAACAAGACGTGCTGCATCTTTCATGAAACCTGCCAGTTGTATGATGTGGCATTTATGAAGATCATCCGAAAAGAGTCTTTCCCAGCTCTGCTCGTCCTCTGCTCCAAATGGGTTTTGATCTAGAAATGGTCGTAGTTTGCTTATCACGCTGGAAGCCGACTGAGCCTGTGTCCCTTTCTCCTCAGCGAGGACTTCGAGGAGAGGGATCAGATCCTCCAGTGTCATACCTGCATTTCCAGTGCGCTCAAGACCTGTCTTCACCGCCTGATATATCGCAGATTTCTGCTGATCTCCGAAACTGTACACCCCCGAGAACACGCCGCTGACCCTTTGAGCTGTAGAGGAGGCAACCTCCGGCAGTAATTCTGATCCGATTTGTTCCGCTTGCTGGCGGAAGGGATTGATGGCCAACGGTTCTTTCCGGACGATGTGCTGAAGTGGCGATAGCGTTTTTTTGAAGTCTTCCTCGAGCTGGTTATCGAAGAATCCATTTGTGTAATCCACTATCAAGGAATTCTGCCCGGCGCGGCCAAGCTCCAACAGGAGGCATTGGATTGTGTAGGTCTTGCCCATTCCAGAAGACCCAAAGATAATCAAATGCCGATTGTTAAGCTCTTTGTGACCAAATTCCCAGTAGACTCGTTTGGAGCCCGGAGTACTTTTCCCCAGCAAAATGCGGTCGGGTACTCCACCGCGTTCTCTCTTCGTCGCACCGATCCCTTTGTCTTCGGCGCCTGCGCTCGGGCCACCGGAGCGCGGAGTGCCAGGCGGAGGTTGCGGAGAATCAGGCGGGCCACCATCCGGCGGAGGATTTCCTCCTGAATCATCGGGGTCAGCCTCTGATGCCGGTATTGAGTGAGCTTCCGCGGCTGCAAAAGAGATCGATTGGCCGGGCCAAGGAAGGTAGATAGAAGGAGAATTTTCGCAGAGTTCACGAACAAACTCACTTCCGGTCGACAAAACACTAATACCCAACTCCTTTCCCTCCGCCTGATATGGCCAAACCTCTCCAGTCAAAATGGAAGATGAAGTTTGGTCTGTCCAGTACGTGACTGCAGCTGCGCGCCACTCAATATTGAATTCACCCTCAGATAGTCGCTCAAGGCCAGTCAAGACTCGCCTTTGATCGCGCTCAAAAATCTCGGTCTTGCTTGCGATCAACCGATGAAGTTGTAACCACCAATAGCGCTCATCTGGCCTTTCGTCGTCGCGCCCATTTGCATCAATACGAGGCATAAACGCGGCAACAAGATGCCTGATTCCACTCTCTAGTTGTTCACGAGCCTTATCAAGGTGCGCGTCCGACATTTTGGCCAGCTTGCATTCAATCAAACGCATGTCTAAGCTGATTCGCCCGTCAGTGCCAAGTCGCGCTGTAAGCCACAAAAGATCTGGCCGGGTACCTGAATCGGCAGAATCGAACCAATGCTGATATGCGTCAAGAGAAACCAACTGATCGCAAAGAATATCGCCGCTTACCTGCAGGAGCTTGCGAGTTAGCGAATAGGCCATAAAGTCTCGGACATATTGTCCAACGCCCGTCGCACGAATTAGCGATAGTCCTGAAAGATGCTGTGACTCTCGAAGTACGCTTTTCGCAACGGTCTGGTAAACGTCCTTTGCCCAGCCATTGTAAACTTCTCTAATGGCCGATTCGAGTTTGTCTAATACGTCATCTAGTCGAAACTGCTCAGTAGAAATAGTGAAATTTGCTTCTCCATGGTCACCAACACCTGACCCGAATCCAATTATTTCGCGCTTCTCGAGGTGAATATCAGGCGCCTTCTGAACGATCAATCTTTCGTCTACGTTCGGATCAATGCAGACAAGCCACTCGACCTTTCGATGCAGCGCATCGACAACGCTCTGCCAAGGTGTGAAGTCCCCATAACCAAGGACGACGTGATGGGTATTCTGTGGCACTTCTCGATTCTTGAGACGCGCCATTAGCTCCGCGTGACAAGTTGTTAAGCGGAACTGGCGATTGCTCAGAACGCGCGCTCTTTGCAAGCGCCTCCCGGGATCGCCAACGGCGCAGAAGGCTTTTTCAAGGATCGGAAACTTAAGGGTGCGGGTTCTTACATCGTACGGTTCGACCAACTCGAACTCATTTCCCTGGCTGCCTGCGCGAATGAAACCATTGAGAAAAGCGACATCGACTTCTAAACCGTTCGTAATTAATTGAGTGAATTGCCGAAAATTCTTTTCTGCTGAAACAATCCGATGTGAAATCGACAAAGCTGCCTGCCGATAATGCGCCAACGTTTCCTGGTTCTCAGCGGCCTCCCACCGCTCGTTCCATTGTGACACCCATCGCGACACACTACTGTCATCGCTCGATTCAGTAAAAACAGTAACCGACATCGAATAGGGCCGACTCAATTTCTCTCTTCCACCGCAAACATCCCTCAAGTAATCATCCACAGCAGCAATCATTGGTTGAATGTCATCGTTTTGGTATACCGCAATGCTTAAACCATCCTCGGCGTGAGGATGAAGCGTGCGGTAATCTTGAAGGATTCTTGAAAGCAGGACCGACTCCCTGCTCTTGCGGAATAATTCGGTATCGCTGATGTCGTCCTCTTCGAAGCCATCGTAGCGAAGCAACAATCGGGTCGTGAGTGAGGCCTCACTATCTTTTGGCGATCCGATTCGATGAATAAGGGACTCCCCTCGGACATCTGTGTCTAGCACCCGGTTACGATCCTTGATTAGTCCGGACAGAGGCATTTGAATTGCTGCGAGGTCAACGTAGTCTTGCCATAACTGGTCGCGAAACGAGCGCGCGCCGGGTGCCGAGAGCTCACTGAATGCAACGGCGCAAAATGAGGTGATCAGGTAGTGAATCTGAGCCTCGAGCATTTCCAGCAGAGCGGGATGCAATACAGTGACCAAGCAAGACGGTTCATACGGTTCCCACATCCATCTAGCAGAATCAGAACTCTCTCGTCGAGCGACAACCAAAAAGGAACGGAACATCAACGCGGCCAATGGACTGCTTGCGCATGACGGGTTCGTCAGATAGGCGCCGCACGCCTCTTCATAAGCCCTACGAACATCGTTCCACGAGCCCTGAAGAGCATTGTGGAGACCATTTGTATTCGCCTCTTGGATAAAGCGAGAATACGAGAAAGCCAGCTTTTGAAGCTTTTGAAACATTGGATCTCGGACATCGAGATCTGGAGCCTTCAACAGATTCCGGACACCGTTGCCTTCTTCATGAACACATTGGAGCAAGACACGGCGAGTCTCTTCGTCGTCCTTTGCCAACATCAGTTCTTCATAGTAAGAAACGTTGAAAATGGGTAAGCAGTATTGTGTCGATTCGGTCAGCGCAGCCGCAGCCCATCGAATCATTTCGTCAGCGACTCTGTATGGCTGAATTTCAGGAAGTCTCCAAGCGAAAGACTGACTAACCAATCTCTCTAGTCCATCACCATTGAGCGTGACTGAAAACTGGAGGTAAGGCTCAGCTGTCCTCGCCGATTGACAATCGATCTCACTGTGCAGAAGCTGCGAACGAACTTTAACACCTTCGCCCAATCGACTATCGCCGAGATGCTTTTCAATCAATTGATCCACGCCACCGAGGAAGCGACTTAAGTACTCACGAGCTTTAATACTTCGGCCCTCTGGAGATTCACCGTCACAATCGTGCTTGAATAAGCGGGTGTTGATATCGATGCCGTTCAGGACTTCGTGCGCAAAGAAGCCCTGGTCGTTTGCCGCACGCTTAAACTCAGCCAAAGTGGTCCAGACAGCACTAAGTGCCACTTCTACTGGACCTCCGCTCAGTTTGCGGACTGTTTCCTTTTTCTCTTTTCTCTTACTCGGATCCTTCGCTGCTCGAAATGATAGGATTTCATCTCTTATTATTACAAAGTCACAGTCAAGGAGCTGCGTTCTGGATTTCTTATCACCCACATCGATGTAATGCCTAAGGCCTTCGAGAAACTGTTCATCAGTATTGAACGCCAGCCGATCATTTGGCTCAAACGCCTCTTCCGAATGGCGATCCTTTACATACGCGTCTAGAGTCTTTATCGCCTTCTGGCGTTTGCGGTCATCAAGGAACTCGTCATAAGAGAAGAAGTCCAATGCATCATCGAGGTACGAGACAAATGCGCGTGACGCGGTAAACCTGAAGTTGTTAAATAAGGGAAGTCCGAAACGCCCCAATCCTTGCAGCAAAGCCTTCTCAGCGTCTCTACCGTCCTGAGCGGCCGACAGGTCAAGATATTGCAACAGACTACTAATCTGGAGTATATCCGCCAGGCCTCGCTCGACGAGTGGCTTTAAAATCCAGTCAAAGCGCTGTACAGTAACTTCATCGTATCCAACCGATCGATCAAGTGCCGAGCGTGTCCAGTCGCCAAAACTATCCTGAAGTTCATGGTGTCGAATAGTGTCAAAATCACAATGATGAAAGTCAGCCATACTGGCGGAATCAGTAACACGGTCTACGCCAAGCAATAGGACAATAAGAACAGAACTTCCGTCATGAATGAAATTGCGATAGCTTGTTAGGTTTCCCCGATCGTCACACCACCCTTTAGTCAAGACCGCATGCGCGGCCTCCTGGAGTTCGAGGTCCGGTTCAGCCTTCCACTCGTCAGCGAGAGGCATGGACACTTTGATCAATGGTGATGCCATCTCCGGACGTTCGGCGCAGAAGGAGCTGAATAAGCTACCGAGCTCCAAAACGACTTGAGGTGGCACGCTCGGCATCATGAACATTAGTTTCCCGCCGAGTCCATCGGCCTCTGACCGACGCTCAATTTGTTTTCGTATATATGAAAAACAACTATATGCAAAGTGCCTCATAAAGACCCTCCGGCACCACCGAAAGGATTTGTGACAAGGGAGCACGAATCGGAGAGGCGAATCAACATTCCAGATGCGTTCAGCATTTCGATAAGCCAACTATCCGAATGTCCGCCGACGGTCGACAATCGCGAAGTCCCAGACCAAAGGCATGACCGGACGATGGAGGCATCGTCAACAGCCAGTCCGTAATGGGCAAATAGCAGTTTCTTGAAGCTGTCATATGTGATCCGCTGACCAGGTCGAACCGTCGACATCACCAGACAACGCAATAGTTTTTCGTTGAGTACAAACCGAGCCCCGGCTCCTCTCTTCGGGACAATCAGTCCAAGGCGCTTGCCAAGACTCAGAAATAGCTTGTATCCGTAACCACTGTCCGCAGACGTGTATATTTTTGAAATGGAAGCATCGTCCTTGCCAGCAAGGTTGGGACTGTTGCGAATATCCGGATGTCGGACTGCATCGTAAATCATTCGTTGCACTGCATCAACGTTGCGTCTGGATATTTGCTTGATTGCTGGGTGGCGTCCAGCGGGCTCGGATATTACCCAAACATATCCGAGTGGACCCGCACCGTTTTGTTCGCCTCCGGGTTGCGAAGTATATCTAGCACTTTGAGCGCAGAGACTCCTAAGCACCTGCAACGCGCACAAAACCTCAAGTTGTTCTAGACGTTCAACTGGATCTACTAAAGCGCTGCAGATACGCACGAACTCGATCGCAAAGAGGATTCCCTCACGCCAGCTTTCTTCGGGGCACCACCCGCATTTCGCATAGCGCAATTGGCCAGATTTGAAATCCGTGTGCTCTGCGGTCTTACCCTCCACGCGGGCATCTAGAAATTCCGCTAACTTGCCAACTGTATCTGGACAGGCTTCAAAGAGAGTGGCAAACGCCTCTGTGAGTGCAGAGTGTAAACTCTGCGAGTCACCTTCAGTTTGTGAGGTACTGATTGAGGACTCAGTCATCCATGCGCGCGTGGTCGATGCGTCTTGCCGCAGAGCATTACACATCTGCAAATACAAGAGTTCTCCACCGCGAGCAAGGAAGCTCTGTTGATTATGGGAGAAATAATCTAGCGCTTCGTCCCAGTCCTTAATGCCCTCTCGCTTCGCCTTCGCCTTGGTTTCTTGCCAAATGCTCTCCCCAGCGATCAGTTCCTTTGCTACCGGTAGGAAGCTGACTGCACACCAAGTCCGCTGCCGGCTCACAGATTGAAATCCGAGAAAAAGATTCTCAAGTGTTCTGAGAACTTCAGTCGCATCCATCGTGCCAGAAATGCTTAAGTGTTTCGGATCCAACATTGAATCGATAAGGTCTCGATAATGTTGCTTGTGGCTGTCATGTCTGGTGTTCAGCTTGGATGAGCCAAGAAAGGCAAACAGTTTCAGGTTGAGTCGAGCTTTAGGCGCATATTCGAGAGGTGCGCCAATTGGCCATGATAGCAATTGAGCGAGGCTTGGCAATAGTGAATCGCGATCGATTTCGGTTTTGCCTATCAGCTTCTCAGACGTTGCCACGAGAAGAAGCTCTAGGAGCAGTTCTGGTATCGTCTGATCAGAAAAAAATCGCCGACCAAATAGCTGAATGGCTGGATTTGTGTCGATATTCCCTAAGTCATCGACGCGTTGGCTGATCGGCGGAAATGGTTTAGCCATCGGTTACGTCCATTCGATCGTCACGCACTGAGAAGATCTGCCTTTTAAACATGTTGTTTGTGCGGAGACGCACCAGCATGATTCCGTCGCTTTGCTTCGATTTCGATAAGCGAATCAGTTCACCCTTGAATCGCTCCAATCTGTCCACAAAAGAAGCCTGAAGATTTCGCCCTACTTCACCTTGATTTCGCATCATCACGTAATCGAGAAACGGAAGGCTCAGAGTCAGCATCGGCATCTTATTCTGCCCGATGCCGTCGAAAACAAGTTCCCGGCGACTACTCGTTGTACCACTGCTCGCGGTCAAGAGGTGGATTCGAAAGTCGGCCTCTGGATAACGCGCCAAAACGATCTGGGCGCTCTGGCGAAGCTCGTTTGAACGCCTGCTTAAGGTGACGATAAGGTATTGATCGGATGAGATTCCTTCAGGTAGTCGAACTCCAGTGAAATGCTCTTGAAGTACATGTATCACTTGCCGCTTTAATAAGGTGGCCTCTTGCAGGCTAAGCACATTGTTGAATTGAGCCTGCCAGCGCGCGAAGGCCAAGAGCATTTCCGACTTCAAGTAAGAGCTTAAAAAGCGCCCGTCGTCTGCGGTCTCAAAAGAGTGAAGGAAGAAGACAATTCTTCTCACCTGTTCACGGGCTTGTGCTCCTGTAATGGAATCAACGATTCGCTTGCCAGCACCAATGTGCAGTAATAACTCACAGTCTTCGGGGGTTGCAGCAGCCCGCAATGTGAAAGATTGGCCACGACTGTTTAGCCACAGTCTCCGTTCCCAGGTGGGAGACGGCTGATCCCCAAAGCCCTCTTCGCGGGCGGCACGAACCGCTCGGATCTGAAGGGCCGGTTCATCGATTTCTACGCCGTTGTCTCCGAAGAACCGATTGAAGAACATGAATTCTGCCATAAGGGGAGGATTGGCTCGCCTGGCGATCGCACTTGCGTCGTCATGGCTCAGCCCTGAAGTGATCATGTAAGCCATGTGAGCGCTGAGTTGCCTCAAGGTGAGTCGGGTGCCATATTCAAACATTCGACGATAGGCAAGAAACATTCGATCAGTCACCAGTGCCTGATTTGCCTGAATCAACGTCACATTCGTGACAATAGGGCAATGGTGCCTATCACCGCACGAACTACACGCCAACCAGCGATCAGGATCTAGCATGCGCTCAAATATCTTTCTCGCAATGCCAAGATTGTCAATCATCGCCATGTTCAAAACAAGGAACGCAGATTCGTGAAAATGAACCGTTCCGCCTTGAGGTTGACCCATGGCAGCCAAGAGCTCACTTTCGATACCCGCCCAGTCCCCTGAGTTCTCATGGGACCGGAACGTATCGAGCATGGTACCAGTGTTAGAAATTAGTAAAAATCGCTTCCCTTGGGCAACCAACATCTCAGCAAGTAGTTCCTGCCTATCACTCGCAGACCATTCGCTAAAGTCCTTTATCAGACTGATCGATATCGATTTGGCTGCGAACTCTTCCCGCTGTTTTAGGGCCTCTCCAAGGGGATTCACAGTGGGTACTCCTCGAAGGCGTTTCAGTAGTTCAACTGCGATAGTAGACTTACCGTCACCTGCGTGACCGGTCAGGATTACGTGCGTTTTGTTTGAACCAAGGAGAACAGCTTCAATCATCCCAACGATAGGGTGGGAGACCTGGATGAGAGGGAAGAACGAATTGAGGGCCTGCGACTCGGCAAGAGCATTGTCAGTCTCCGCGTTCCTGCTGTGCAAAGAGTTTAGATATGGGACGAAAGCGTTGAGCTCAGAATCAGCTGTTGCCGTTGAGTCGTGGTCAGAAGCCTTCTGGATATACTGCTCGAAAGTATTTAGGTCTGGCGATGTAAGCGTTGTGCCGGAAAGTTGTCCAGTAGATTCTGGGGCGGTCCACATTGAGGCTAATTGAAACGCGGACTGCATTTCACCGATCGACGCAAATCGATCAACGGAATTTGGAGCGCTACCTTTTCGCAACCACGCCAATATTTCCTGAGTCTTGCCATCAGGTCCGCCAATGTCGAGTGCGGACTCGCGTTTATTTAGCCATTCCCATAGCGTTACCGCCAGAGCGTATCGATCGCCGTCCTCGCTGTATTGCCGGTCTGGGCCAAGTCTGAGATCCGGCGCAACGTACCCTTCAGTTCCTTCGTACGTTCCGACGCGTGGTTCAGAAGCAGCACCAAAGTCAACAAAAATGGGTCTGTCGCCAGGCGCCATTAAGATATTCTCTGGCTTAATATCGTTATGTAGGATCGGATGAGGGCACCCATCTTCGTCGACTTCATTATGAAGTGCGGCTAAGGCTCTTAGCGCCTGGTTCGCAACATGGATAAATCGGATTGAGTCTGGATTAGTGCGTTCAGTGATCTCGTCGCGTAGGTTCCTAGAGGATGCCCACTCGAAAGCAATAAAGTATCGATCGTCCGGCCATTGTCCATATGAATCGACACGCACGATGTTCGAGTGCAATACTGCTCCCGTTAAGCGATGCTCGTTCACAACCCGTTGTTGCGGAACGTCACGGTCGAAAACTTTCAATGCAATCTTTCGCCCTTCTACCCCCCGTGCGATATACAATTGCGATTCAGCGCCAGAGGTGAGAAAGTCTTCAATTACGTACAACCCGGATTGCTCGCCTGGCAAGAGTCGCGCATTGACCCGTACTCCAACTGGGACAAGCTCTTTGACAGTTTCAAGCCGCTTGATGACTACGAGTACATCCCCAGGCCGACATAAGGGGTCTCTCTGAACTAAGTCGAATATCAATTCCGTAAGAGAGGAAGATACGTTACGCTTCTCTAGTTCCCTACGCTGCGAGTCTGTCAATACTCCATTAGTTCGTTCAAGATCGGTAGAGCAGCCGAAGGGTCGGCTGCCGGTGAGAAGCTCATAAATGATAACGCCGAGGCTGAATAGATCCGCCTTTCCATCAGGGATATCACCTCCCGCATAGATTTCTGGAGAGATGTATGGGGAGCGTTTTAGGCGTGCGGCGTCTGGTATTACAGTGACTCGATCTTCTTCAAGCTGAAAAGAGAGATCAAAGTTCATCAGCTTCGGAGCATCATTGACGATTAGAATATTTTCCGGAGATAAGGCTCTATGAACTACGCAGTGCTGGTGAATGCTAGCTAACCCATTGGCTAAACCGAATGCAATAGCTCTTACGCGATCTTCGCAGAGAGCTCCCTCACGCTCCAAGACGTCGCGGAGCGTCCCTGTTTCCGACCAATCACTTCCCTCGACTATGTAGTTGTTCTCATTGGGAACCGCCCAAACTTTGAGAATGTTTGGATGATCTCCAACTTTTGCGACCGCGTTCAATGTTGCTGTCGCCCGTTCGTGCGCACGGCGTTTTTCTTCCTCTGATCGTTCACTCAGAAGATAGAAGATGCGAAGACGACTTAGCCTTCGATGACGGATATCTGTTCGCTTCGCTATCACCTCAGCTCTATCTACGTGTTGATATAGTCGGTCGATGATTTCATATCCGGGGAACATGAAGTCCCTGGGAGCACCAGCCGTGTGAAGTTTCCTGAGATACTCGGCGAAATCCCGGAGCTGTGCCTCTGTGAGGTGCCGGGGCGGGTTCTTGCGCTGAACTTTAAGGTATTGTAAAAACCGCTCTACACTATCAAATGTTGGATTGTTCGATGTCGTTGTAGGAATCGACACTCCTTGAGCCGCAACCTCAGGGTTTGTTAGCACAACTACAGACTCGAAGTAGACACGTGGAAACTGCGGAAATTTTCGCTCGAAAAAGCCTTTGATTAGCTTTGCCTTGAAATTGTTAGCTTTGTGCGGGTCTGGCTTGAAAAACGAGTTGTTCTGCACCCAGGAATTAGGACGAATCTCGATTCGTCCGCTCCAATGCTTCAGTTCAACAACATAGATTCCAAACGTTGAAAGGACAACAAGGTCTACTTCGAAATATCGATTGGATTGCGGATCATTCAAGTCGAGATTTGTTAAAGTGATTCCAAGCTGATGCGAGTCTATGAACTGGCCTATGGAAACCAATGCTGCATGTTCATGGGCGAAGAGGGACGTTGTCGCGTGGAGTTGCGGGTCGCCTAGTGGCGCTGGGCTTATGGGTGATCTGCTTGCTTCGTCGATTGCCACGATTGCTGCCCCTCAATAGAATGTTCTGCGTCTCGCAAATATGCCACAAATCCTGCGGCGTTGACTTGGGAATCAAGCTCTTTGTTCTATGTATTATTGCACCCAGCGGCCTTCATCACATGAATCCACCATTCCGCCAGGGCCGTATAGCGATGTCCCTATCGCAGGTCTCGCGACGAGAACTGAATTTCGGCACGCGCTCACGGATCGGCCGGGCTCGTCAACGCGACAATTCCGACTTTGCGTTTGCCATCTTGTCTTGCACAGAGCGAAGCCTACGATACCATGTCCACTTGTATATGCCTGTTTTGAACAGAATTCATTTATGGCAAGCTAGGCAGGCCTTGTTCTGACCGTAGAGATCATCAAGATCAACTGGTTCATTGTCGGAGCGTAGTGGATTCGGCTGAGTTTTGGCCCGCACCCTCAGTAACCGCATTTCGTGGTCCGCTCTAATTTGAGCGACCCTGTTCGGCATGACAAGCTCGTCAAGCGATTCGCCTTCGCTCCATGTGAACGGCGAGCCGTGTTCGACCGCGTTCTTCTCGTAAGCCCGCGCCTCTTGGAATGCTTCTGGGTGTTGCTCTTTCAGTCTTACCCATTCAATCTTCTGCTGGTAGAAGCAGAAGGTGCATCCGCTCCTTGATCTCCACTGGTAGTAGCGAGGAAGGCCGAGGCCAGAGTCGTTCAGGATATCCAAAACGCCCTGTTTGTCGATTCCGGCCTGCTTGAATGGCAGCTTGACCACTAGACGTTCGTTTTTTGAGCTGTATCCTTCGCGATATTCTTCATCGCTACGGATTGCGACATAGCTAATGACGCTGATCCCTCTTTCTAGAATTGGGCCAAGCCATTTCTCAAACGGACGCAATTTGAGTTGGCGTGTACACCAACGAGTTTGCGGGGATGGCAGAAAGTCGTTATATTGCTTCAACCAGAAATCGAAGTCGCGGTCGGGGTTGAGGCGAAGAATTGACTTCCCTAGGAAACCTTCAAGAAGGCCAAGGTATTCATATACTTCTGGTAGCTCCTTGCCCGTGTCTGTGAAGAAGTACTCAATATCAAGTTCTGGATGATGTTGGCGCATGAAGACAGCAAGGGCTGCACTGTCTCTTCCGCCCGACAAGCCCAAGACGTGCATAGTGTTGGACGACATTGTGACGCTTATTACTCCTGCTCCTTTCGCTTCATCTGATGTATGCGGTCAATGCATCTCGCGCTAAGTTCTGCAAGAGCCGCGAGGATGATGTTTTGCTTTGCGATTCCAGACTGTTTTACAGTTGACCGAAGTTTGGAGATCAGATCCTCCACTTGCAATCGGTCGCTAGCACTAACGGCAAATTCTTGTGTGACGGGACTCGGCCGCCCTTTGCGGCCGATCATAACTGCCATGGCTTGGCGATTCTCGGGCCTGCCTTGAACACGGGCAAATGTCTCAGCGCGGAGAAATTTCTGCGAGATTGATGCTAGCTCCAATGCAGCGCGGTCCACATCTGGATCCACCCATTCTCTCGGAGGCTTACTTGTTGCAAGACTAGCAATTCCTTCAAAGGTTGTTTCAGTTCCATCAAAGCTATTGAGACGGCCTATAAACGCGTCAAGCTGAAAGTCACCTGCAATTTGACGGATGTTAAGTGCTCGTGCGCGAAGCTCCGTTAGTGATTGGGGCGAGAGGTTGGGTACCTCAAGTTCTGTCAACATGATTTCGCGAAGGCGATTCAACATTGAGGGATAGGCAAGCTGCATTTCTTCCAGTGCATTACGAACGTCGCTGACAACACTTCGGATGCCGGTGATTGAATTGAGTGGTGCGGCGCTAAGAGCAGAGGGCAAATCATTGAAAAGGAACTGATTGGGATCTTTGGCACGTTTGAAGAGATCTCGAATGCGTATGGAGTTAGAGGATAGTCTGGAAGTTCTCTTGGTCCAAGTTGGAAGCGCATCGAAAAGCGAGACTAGGCCTCGGGCGACATCAATGGGCTCTAGGTTTGTGAGTGCATTGCATTTATCTAAGGAACGAACCACATCGGCCATCCCGGATAGAAGGTCTCTAGTCAATTCTGAAAGGTCCATCCAGCGGATTTGAATAATCTTAGGATCTTTAGACAAATACTGAACATCCACGTCATCGAATCGAGAGCGGAAAAGCCCATCTCTATAAATTGCAAGATTACCGCGGGTGGAAAGGATAAAGGCGACAGCGAGGACAGACATCAATCCTTCCTTCACCCCATACGGCGGCGCCTTCCAAATTTCGTAGAGCTCGATCATTTGAACCGTGCGATTCGAGTTTGTTTTTACGAAGTTGATAGCCGCTTCCCAGATTGGCAATAAATTGAATTGCGGCTCTTCGCCGACAGGGGCAATGAATCGCCCACCGGACGGTGTTTGCCGATGAAGTCCTGGCGCCTCCAATAAAGAGGCGTACAGGCCACCCTCGGCGGGAAAGCCATCTATTCCGAGTCTGGCTTGATCCTCATATAGAACCATACGACGGAGTAATTCATTTTGTGCAGCAACAGCATTACTCGAAGGCTTTTGCCGATTTAGCAATTCATTGTGCAAAAGTGGGGACTTTGAGAATCGCCTGTCTGCAAGCTGCGATGCCAGACCATTCAAATCTGCCTGTCGATACCGCTTACCCGCGCTCTTTCCCTTTCGAAACCAAATTGCACCATCGAAGGCGCGGCGTAGCTCCAATTCGAGTTGTGACTGTAAAGAGACAGTTCTCGCGGATAGTTCGCGGCGCGCAACTGAATCTCCCGCCAACTCTGGCCGCTCTTGCTTGATCAGGTCTAAAGCGAGCAATTCTCTAGCGAAAACTACTATCGACTGGGCTCTTTGGGCTATTCCGACCACGATGTCCCATTGGTAGGAATGCCGGGCTGCTTCTCGGGAGGTTGCCTCAACGTCGGTTTCAATTTCACCCTGAGTGGGAATCGTTAAAACGAACTCGCCGATTGCGCCTGAAGTGGGCCGATAATCGGCCGTGTGCTGCAGCAAGTCTCTTGCGGGCACAATGTTCACGTCGAACCAGCGCATAGATCCTGTTCGATGATAATGACGTTTGGCAAGGATTGGTTGGAGATTTGCAAGTGTTCGAAGCACTAGAAAGTCAATCTCTTCAAATTTAACTAAAGCTCCCTGCAATGCCAGTTCGATATCGAAGTCGCTTCCCGCAAAGATCGCGTAACCGTCGAGAAATTTCTTGAAGATGATAAAGGACCATTCCTTGAGCTGTGACAGGGCCTTCTTCAATGCCAGATCAGACCTTTCAGGAAAACAGGACTTCAATATCGCAACGGTTGGAACAAGCCCAGAGCGCTCTTTGAATAAATCAATGACGGCGATGGTCTTGAGCAACGCGGTATGAAACTCCTCACCGCTCGTCGTTTCGCATCGTTCCAATGCTTCAACAGCTAATGCCCATCTATGACCATCCGGAGATGCTAAGATCGAGGGCTCTAGGTTGGCGCGTAAATAGTCCCAAAGTCGAGCAGGTGTGTAGAGGTCCTGCTCGGTCGATCGATGTAAAAAGTCACGGAAAGCATGAGATTCCGATGAATTGAGGAATCCAAAAATACTTCGCTGATTTTGGCCGAAGCGGCGTCGAGATATTGGGCCGAGCAGGCCAGCTACGACTGGGTGTAACGGCCAGCACGCATCCAATGCTCGGACAAGCGGCTCCGAAGTTGCTCTTCGGTCGCGCCGGAGCAAGGCGGCAACCATGTTAGCTACGTCTGTTGTTTTTTGAGGCTTTAGGGTAGATTCGATCGCACGTGAGATGAGATCAATTTGCTCTTCCCCCGCTACATTTACGGCCAGATCGACGAATCGGCCCTGAATCTTGGACCATTCGTCGCGAATTTGATGGGTTAAGCGATTCGCGTACTCCTCAAATGCTTGATGCAAGATTCCAACGAAAATCATGCGCCGGTGACTTCGGTTAGCCGCCTCCGCCAATTGCTGAAAGAAGTAAATGTCACTGGATGTCGAAGCGGCAGCTTCGAGGAACTTTCCCATTTCATCAATGAAAATAATGATGCCGCCGTGCGTTCGATGACTTTGAGCCGCTATATCCTGCAAAGAGGCAATGAGGCTTTGATCATCCCATTCGATAACTGGTTTTGATTGAAGCAATCCAGATTGCTCTAAGGCCTCGCCGATAACTCGAACAGCGTTCTCTCTTCTACCCACAACGGGCAGAATCCGCCATCCTTTGGAGGCCGGCGGAAAGGCCCGGTGCAGCTTATTTGAGAGTTCAACCGTAAATGCATTGGAAGCCTGGCTGCGACGTATATGATCTCCATTGAGTAACGCACTAAGCGCAACCGCAAGACTTGACTTGCCGCTTCCATATGGTCCCGTCCAAGTAAAGGCAGCCTGGCCTGATTCCGCCGTATGCCTTGCCATTGTTAGCAATATTTCAGCTGACGAGTGGGGGCAAATGAAGCCTTCTAATGCCGCTTGTGAACGAAGGTCAGAGTCGATTCGAATGGAGCGTTGAAATCGACGGGATATGCGGACATGATCAGCTAAGATCATGAGTAGACTTCCTCACACTCTTGAGGTGAATAATCCGCATCAACGAATGTGAGCCCTAGCCCATGGCTGATATCTTTGGTTCTCACAACTTGCTTCAAGCCCGCAGTTTCTGACCATCGCAAAAGGCCTTGGGTGATCGTTTCGAGATCAACTAGTCTATCAATGACGTCATTCTCGTCTAGCAGAAAAACGCGTCCGGGCGATCCGGGCTCATGAGCGATTGCTTCGAACGATAATGTAGTTGATTTAGAGAAGCTTAACCAGAAATCGATTAAGGCGTGAACAAAGACCCCATTCCCCAAGGTCGATTTGGGACCACGGACAAATCGAAAGCCATCGCGCTTTCCAATCGATTTGATAATGCCCAATTCCGTTAGCGGAGATTCCAATGCGTCATCGTTCGCAGCCATAGCAGATACGTCGTGGGGTACATAGGTTCGCACGAAACATGCAACGTCATTCTTGATGGTGCTAGTCGAAACTCGAGACCAATGCTGTTCTTTGGCCAACCGTTCCAAAGAGCGAAGCAGCTGATCTCGCTCAAAGGTCAGGGAGCTGTAGTGGTTGAAAGCCCAAAACCATGTCGTCTTCAACGGGTGGGCCGCCAGTTGCCAGTGGATTAGCCAGAGAGTTGCAGGATGCTCCATGAATGGATCAAGGCCGTCGTCAGCGAATAGCTTTTGGCCAAGTGGTGTGAGGGGAATTCGCCCGGCAGGGAGCATATCACCGATTACCGAAGCAGCTGTCGCCCAATGCCTCATCGCAGCTACCATGTTCTTGCCCACACCGAAGCGAGCGATCGCGTCGTCACCAAGAAAGACGTGCTTGTTTTCTCCCTTGAGACTCGAAGCGACTATGGCGTCATACGCCTTCTTCAGCCAACCATATCGAAGGGGGAACGTCTCGTGACCGGAAAACTGAGGGCGATAGGATTCTAACGCAAGGGGACCGCGCAGCATGTTCAGACTGGAAGACTCCTCCAGGTTGAATCTATCGTACAATCGTGTAAAGGTCAACTACGAACTGGAGATGATCTCCAGTTCGTAGTTGTGACGCGGCCCCGAGTCGAAAGGCGTGAGAGTAACCCGATTCTTTTAAATCTATGAGAGTTAACGAGACGCTGTATTTCGATCACCAAGCTTCGACACCGGTATCGCGGGGAGTGCTCGACGAGATGATGGATTATTGGGGAGTCCAATGCGCAAATCCTCATTCGATGGATCACCACATGGGTTGGGCTGCCCAAGCCGCAGTCAAGAGGGCACAAGCCTCGATAGGGGATTTGATTGGAGGAGATGCAGATGAAATTGTCTTTACATCAGGCGCGACTGAATCGAACAATCTTGCATTGCTCGGGCTAGCACGCCGATCCGCCCACGGCTCGCGCAAGAAAGTCCTTCTCAGCGCCATCGAGCACAAATCTGTTTTGGCTTGTGCTCGTGTATTGCGGGATCAGCTTGGCTTCACCGTTATTGAGATTCCTGTTAGCCAGCATGGGGTAGTCGAACCGGATGTATTGGCGAGCTACTTAAATAATGACGTTTTGCTCGTTTCTCTAATTGCAGTCAACAATGAGATCGGGACGGTCCAAGACTTACGGAACTTATCCAGACGAATTCAAAGCGTTGGTGCCCTTCTCCATTGTGATGCCGCACAAGCTCCAATTGCACTATCGCTGGAGTGGCTTACGGAAGTGGCGGACATGGTGAGTTTATCTGCTCACAAGATGTATGGACCACAGGGGATCGGAGCATTATTCATACGACGAGATTTGCAACGTCAAATTGAACCGATGATTTATGGGGGAGGACAGCAGATGAACCTTCGATCAGGTACACTACCGGTGGCGCTTTGCGTTGGCATGGGCGCGGCCGCAAAACTCATGGCGGAACACAAAACCGATGCGAAGCGGACGCTGCTCAGAGCACTGCGGGACAGGTTTGTGAAGGAACTGACGGAAAGTTCAAAGGGTAGAGTCTTTTCGAACGGCCCCACCATAGAACGACGGCATCCGGGTAATGCCAATTTGCGATTCGAAGGATACGATGCCCGAGACATTGTGGCATTGCTACAGCCTCGACTTGCCGCATCCGTCGGCTCTGCATGTACGACAGGTATTCCTGAGCCGTCCCATGTCCTAAAGGCGATTGGCCTCACAACGTCACAAGCTGAAGCCTCCATCCGATTCAGCTTTGGTTTTGATACAACTGATGAGGATGTAGATGTTGGAGTCAGATTGATCAGCGAGGCATTACATCGCCTGAGTGTTTCTTAGATGCACTCCGATGGTACTTCTGAGGTAGTGAGCCACGCACAAAGGGAACCTCATCCTGAAATGCTTCCATACTCCATAGCGATCAATCGAATGACACCTTCGAGCGTTTAAGTCCTTCCGAAGCATGTTTTTGCAGAGCGTTACGTGGTGGCGTGGGATTTTCGGTTTTTCCGCGGGACTTTACGTGCGCTGAGACCGGCCACAACACGGGATTCTGCGTGCGCCGATACGGGACTTTACGTGCGCTCTCTCTATCCTGTATGGCCTGTAGAAGATACCAGTAGTCGGCTGATGTCACGCTGTTGAAATGTGGAAAACTCTGAGTTGCCCCAACCGCACCGCCCCGGTTGGCGGGAAAGTGAGCGATCTGCGCTCGCCTTAGAAATTTACACCTTAGGCGCGGCAAATCTTGTCACACTCGGCACCTTTGACGAATCTATACAGCATCGCGGCGGTCGCCGCTTGGAGGACGATATGCGTGGATTTTTGCGCATCGCTGTAGCGCTTCTCTGTTCGTTAGATTTCTATTCGTTGGGTTGGGGACAGGTTTCTCCCCCAGCGAACCTGCTTGTCGAGGCTGATCGATTGGCCGACCTTCGTGCCTGGACCCGCGCGGAACCTCTTTTCATTCAGGCCGAGGGGGCATTCGAGCAGATTGGCGACTCGCGCAACGCGCTCTATGCCAAGTTGGGACGAATCCGGGGTGAATTGCCGAGACGATCCATCTCCGAGGTTTCCCAGGAGCTCACGGAAATTCTGGAATCACCCCTCGGAATCTCCGATGATAGGATTCGGCTTCGATGCCTCGTCATCAAAGGTGAAACCGATACAGACCTTGACGCCTCCCTTGCCGAACAGGATTGGCGAGAGGCCCTCGCTCTGGCTCAACGTCTCAACGACCCGCTCTGGATCAACCGGGCCAACGGCGAACTTGGCATCCTCACGGCTCTCATGGGGAAGACCAGCGAGGGCGTACTCATGATCTCAACTTCACTGAAGAAGGCGGAGGAGTCCAAAGACGTTTCTTCGGTCGTCCGCTGGTTGAGTATTTTAGGCACTGGCTATCTCCAGTTCGGGAATGCGGATGGCGCTCTCAAGCTCTTCAACCGCGCCATCGCAACCGGCGGCGCATTGGACGAATTGCGCTTCCCATTGATGGCTTACCTCGGCAAGGTCAGTGCACTGACGAAACTTGAACGGACTAAGGAGGCGAGGGAGCTTCTCGAGTCCTCTCTCGCCATTGCTCGTGACCGCGAAAGTGTCGGCTACCAGGCCGAACTACTGCGTCAATCCGCGCTGTTAGCTGAGGCGGCTGGCGAAAGAGGTGTGGCACTCCGAAAACTGCTTGAAGCCGCGGACTTTGCCAGACGTGCATCAGCCAACCGCATCCTTGCTGAAATCTATCTGGACCTCGGCCGACTTCAACTAGCCCAAGGCAAGAAAGCGGACTCGGCGAAATCCTTCACGGCTGGAGTCGATGTCGCGAGAGCAATGCGGGAGCGCCTCCTGACGCCGCGATTGCTGGCCCGATTCGCGGAAAGCGAAATCGCTCAGGGGCGGTTTATAGAAGCAAGGCAACTGCTGGAAGAGGCAAGCGAAATCTCCGAAGGCCTTCTCGCCGGCGTCTGGAGCCCGTGGGTGAAATCACGTCTCATCGGAATCATGGACGACGTGTTCAACGCGCGTGTCCGATTGGAACTCAAGACTGGCTCAAGTCCCGACCGTCTTTTCAAAATCGTTGAGCAGGCACGGGGTCGAGTCCTAACTGACTTACTCATGGATCGCGGACAAGGGAGGCGAGTTCAGACTCCGGCGGTGAAGGCAGGCGAGAAGCGAATCTCCGCCTTGCAGTCTCAACTCTGGACCGCGCAAACTACCGTCATCCGTGCCAAGGTCTCGGATCAAATCTTTCGGGCTGAGTCCGACATGATGGGACCGGCCGTGCAAGCCGACGGGGACCGTCGGTTCAAAGGTCCGCACACTCCGTCTCGCCTCAGCGAAGTGCGGCAAGCATTGGCGGCCAATGAGATGATCCTCGAATACGTCCTAAGCGAGCCAGCCTCGGTGCTTCTGGCGATCACGCGCGAACGTGCGTTCTTCGTGAATCTCCGCAGCAAAGCAACCCTGAAATCGAGCGTGGATGCTGCATGGAAGGGCATTCAATCGGGTGGCGAGGCAGTCGAGTCGGCACTATTGAATGAATTGTTGAAGGTCCCCGGCCTCGCCACGAAACCCCGGTTGATCATCGTGCCTGACGGTGATCTCAACCGCTTGCCTTTCGAGCTTTTGACGACACCGACCGGCACTCGACTGCTCGATACGCATGCCGTCAGCTACTCGCCATCGGTGACGGCACTGCTGGTCGTCCGGCGCCGCTCCGAGTCGGCAGTCAGCCGCGCCACGCTTGCTGTGGCCGCATCCCCCGACGTTAAGCCAGGGCAAGCCGCAGCCGATTTTGGAAAGCTGGATCGAGGAGCGTACGAGTTCGACGGCGCAAATTTGCCTAGCCTACCCGCCGCGCGAGCCGAGGCAATCATGGCCAGCGAAACACTCTATCATCCAGGTAATCGTTTGCTGGTTGGGGGTGAAGCTACAGAAGTTGCGGTGAAGAAACTTCCCCTCCAGGATTTCGCTGTTGCCCACTTTGCCGCCCACGGCTTGTTGAGCAGTAGCTTTCCGGAACGTTCCGCCCTGGCCCTAAGGCCAGATGGCGGCGAAGATGGGTTTCTCCAGGCTCGTGAAGTTCTCAGCCTACCGTTCCGCGCCTCGCTAGTCACCCTGTCCGCCTGCAATACGGGCAGCGGCAAACTCTTTGGCCAAGACGGGGTCTCCAGTTTGGTTCGGCCCTTTCTCGCGTCTGGGGCGCGCGCGGTTGTTGCGAATCTTTGGACCGCGGACGACTCTTTCAGCCTCGCATTGA
>Ga0335394_10000722_pt1 | contig 36010 bp, 27 predicted proteins | sample MAT03_FD_205741 | JGI IMG/M metagenome (GOLD analysis project Ga0335394, IMG submission 205741) | Freshwater microbial communities from Lake Fryxell liftoff mats and glacier meltwater in Antarctica - MAT-03 (spades assembly) (version 2) ...
CGATCGCCGCCCCTCCAGCGGTAGCCGCGAGTGATGCCATTACCTATGTATTAGTACGGGCAAAGCCAGGAGAAGACTTAGAGGTGCTAAAGCAACGGCTAGAGGCAGCGTTACCCAATACCCGTGCTTTCACGCGTGCAGAAATATCGGAGCGTACTCGAAAATACTGGGTAGAACGAACCGGAATTGGTTTCGTATTGGGGTTAGGAGCCGCCGTGGGCGTAATTGTGGGAATGGTAATTGTAGGGCAAATTCTTTATTCTTCTGTAGCCGACCACATTAGAGAGTTTGGCACACTCAAGGCAATGGGAGCGTCAGACTGGGTTATTTACTGCATTATTATCGAGCAAGCATTATGGATGGCAGTGCTGGGATATCTTCCCAGCGTAGGGTTATGCATTGGTTTAGGAGCTTGGACGTTTGCTACTCAAGGCATAACTATTCTAATTACGCCTGTTACTGCAGTGGGTGTACTAGGTGTCACGGTAGGGATGTGTGTGACCTCTGCGCTATTTGCCATCCAAAAAGTGATGCATGTAGATCCGGCTATTGTGTTCAAAGCTTAAGAGGTTACTATTGCCTAACGCGCGATAAGTAGATGAGCGTAATTAAATATAAAATCTTAAAAGTCTGCGCCGCCCGCTGCGCGGGCGGCGCAGACTTTTAGAATCTTGTTTTTATTTAGGTTGAACTACTTACCATTCAACCGTGTTGGTCTTAATTTTTAAAGTTTCTATGGATTTTGTATGTTCCGTGTCGTTTGCTACGGAGAGATAAAAATTCATCTGGGTAGACTAGAGGGGTGCCAAGTAAATCTATATTGCAAAACCTGAATTCGACACTCCGATCGATGAAGTTGTGAAATGTGGGGATGTCAATGACAACTCTGGAAACGACTTTGGCGATCGCGACTTATTGCTGACGCGGCATTTTCCCCGTCAGCTAATTGATTACTAAAAGAGCGGTTCACCGCTTTTTTAAAAAAGTCATTTTTCCAGCGGTTTTTTGCTGCCCGATCAGATGAGCCAGATGGATGAAGCCAGTTTTCAACCATTTCTCTTATTCTGAAAGGCTGGAGGTTATTAACCTTAAGGCAAAATTCTGTCTTTGAGCAATATATCTGGTATGGAAACTTCTAGAACGCTTAGAAGGTCTAACCGATATAGGGTCTTGTTTACATCACCTTTTGAGCTTACGCCGTCAATCTTTAATTTTCATGACTGTTTCTCAAATCCAATTTCCTGGCTTGCCGACGTATCTATCCAACTCCCAGAGCACCGCAATTGACTTGGCAAAGACTCGGGTTGAGGCGATCGCTGCTCAACATATTGCAATGGTATTTGAGCAAGGTGCAGAGCGATTTCAGGTTCTAAGCGATATCAACTTAGAGATTCCTTCTGGCAGTATTCAGCTTTTGATGGGGCCGTCTGGCTCTGGCAAGACTACATTGCTGTCTATTTTGGCAGGCATTTTAACGCCAACTTCTGGCAGTGTGAGGTTGCTTGGTGAACAGGTGACTGGGATGTCTCGTAGCCAACTGTCAAATTTTCGGCTCAAAAACCTGGGTTTCATTTTTCAGAGCTTTAACTTGTTTCCGGCTCTGACTGCTGTAGATAACGTAGAGTTGGCTCTGACGATGAAAGGCGTTAAGCCGCGAAACGCGCGGGTTGAGGCAATGCACTTGTTAGACCAAGTTGGGCTAGCAGATAAGGCTAAAAGTCTACCGCGCAACCTGTCTGGTGGGCAAAAGCAGCGTGTGGCGATCGCCCGTGCCCTGGCCGGCGATCCACCTATTATCATGGCTGACGAGCCAACCGCGGCTCTAGATTCTCACAGTGGCCATGCGGTGATTGAACTCCTCGTTGAGCTGGCAAAAGAAGCTGGGCGCACCGTTCTAATTGTGACCCACGATCCCCGCATTGTTGACATCGCAGACCGAGTGCTTTACTTAGAAGACGGGATTCTTAAAAGCTAAGATTTCAATCCAAACAAACCTCAAGAGCCTGAATAGAGGAGTCGCCTTGCGGTTTCTCTATTCAGGCTCTTAAGGTTTGTTTGGATCTTTGAAGCGCGGTTCTAGCCCGCGCTTCAAAGATTCTTGCCAACTCAGGACTCTTCAGTCCTAGTGATGATGATGTCCGTCATCGTGATCGTGATGTCCATCGTGACCATGGTGATTGTGATGGGTATGAGTGTGAGCTTTCGCTTGTTCTGCTGCCATCTGAGGATTGACCGCCAAAGCTTGCTCTTCAAGCAGCGCAGAAATTTGGGGATCAGCCCAGGTTGCTGCCATCTTGAGAAATTCGGGGCGATCGTTGACGCAGGGCATCTGCACGTAGGTTACCTCAGGATGCTTACGGCGCAGCCCGTGAATAATGTGATCTACATCCAGCAACGTTTCGTGATTTTCGGTGGCGAAGCCAATCGGCATAAAAACTAATGCTGTTGCACCCAAATCGATTAGGTTTTTAGCGGCGAGATCCGCATTTGGCTGCGTCCACTCGATCAGCGGTGTTTGGTGATTTAGCCAGCCCACCGAAATCAGCGGATATCGATAGATCAACTTTTCGCGCACCCGTTCATAGAGGGCTTGACTTTCATCAATGCCAGAGGTGAATCCTTTTGCTTTGTGGGGGCACCCGTGGTTCATTAGCACAATACCTGTCTGAGAGGGTAGGTGCGCCACGGCCAAATCTTGACGAATTTTTTCTTCTACCATCTGCGCCATCAAGTCAATATAGTCTGGTTCACTGTAGAAGGAAGGGATATAGCGCTGCCCCTTGACCCAATGCTCACTGCCGTTAGTTAAAGCAGACAGAGCCTTGTTGACCTGCTCGACCGCAATGCCGCTGGTGAAGATAGAATCCACCACTAGCAGAGGATAAATTAGAATTTTGTCAAAGCCTTCTGCTTTGACTTGGGTTAGCACCTGTTCTGGCAAGTGAGGAGCGCAAAAGTTAAACGCTTTGAAGACTTTGACCCGATCGCCCCATTTCTCTTGCAAGTGGTGTTCGACACCAGTGCGCTGCTGTTCAAAAATGGCGTTGTGGGGAGAGATGAAATGGTCATGCTGGTGATCCCACTCGTGTAGATCAAACATAGCCAGCAGTTTAGCTAAGGGAGGATAAATCCACAGAGGAACAGGCGCAAACTTAGCGGTGAGTAAGTTGAGCGCTTGTTCATTGTAGTTGGCAAAATCTTCGTAGCTTTCGACTTCGCCATAGCCCATAAGCAGAACAGCAACGCGATCGCTCCCTTTATTGGAGATAGGTAGGCTACCGTCTACCGTGTCGTTTAACGTTTGCTGCTGCAGTTTTTCAGGAGACGCAACCACGCGATGTACCTCTTCTTGAAGAATTCTTAATAAAATAACTGAAACGAGCGTAAAGCTCATCGCAATTGCCAAGCAAAATGCCAGCGCTTGCGCCACATTGCTTTAAGAGTAACATCCCCCTCTAGGGGATGGGTACGGATAAATGGAAATCTATCTGAAGAACTATTGTTCCTTGGTTAGAATATTGTTCCTGGGTTCCACAGCTTAATCCCACAGTCGACGACGAGGAGTGCCACCTAGTCGGGTGTGGCTATCGCGTAACAATTTGGGAATATCTAACGCTTCGGGGCAGCGGGGAAGGCAGTCACCACATTCAGTACAGCGATCGCCCGTTCGCCCCGGAAACCAATGCCCCGCCTTTTCAAACATGCCGTAACGGTAGGTGCCGTAGGTAGTCATGTCGTAGGCGACCGCAAGGTTACGAAGCCGCAGTATTTCGGGAATATTAATCTTTTCTGGACAGGGCAGACAGGCATGGCACTGGCTACAGCGATCGCTTCCTAGTACCGATTGTTGGTGTTGCTCTAGGCGCTCCAGACTATTCACCTCAGTTTGTGTCAGAGGCTGATCTTGGTTGGCCACTGCCAAAGAGAGGTCAAGTTCACTGGGAGTGGCTGCACCAAGGCTGAGGGTGGTAATACGGCGATCGCTGAGTAAAAACCGATAGCCTAGTTCTAAGGGCGTTAAAGGCTGGCAGAGTTTCTGAAGTGCTGCTGGCGGCGTGTAGAGTAACCCGCCTTTATCTGCCGGAGAAATGATAAAAATTCCTAGATCTTGCTGAGATGCTAGGTCGATGGCGGGCGCATTCCGTTGGTTGAAGTAGTAATAGTGCAGATTAATGAATGAAAACTGCCCTGTCGCGATCGCTCGCAGGATGAGGTCCATCGGAGCATGGGTCGAAAAGCCCACATGCCGAACCCGACCTGCTGCAACTGACCGTCGCACTGCCGCCATGCACCCATCAGCAGCCTCAACCCAAGCCAAATGTTCCCAGGTATTTAGCCCGTGAATGGCTAAGCAATCTATATACTCTAGCCCTAGCCGCTCCAACGACTGATCGATCTCGCGTGCCATCGTCGCTGCATCAATCGTTGGCGGAATTTTCGTGGTGATATACAGTTGCTCACGCGGTACTCCTACCCCGTGCCGCAGAGTAGTGCCCAAGTACTGCTCACTATTGCCATAGCCTCGAGCCGTTTCAAAATGATTTATGCCAAAGGCGATCGCCCGCTCTATGGTCTGCTGCGCGACCTCTGCCGATGCCAAACAACGCATCATTCCCAGCGAGAACACGGATAGGGGCAGCTCAGTTTTGCCAAAACGACGGAAACGCATGAGGGATATAGGGTCATGGTTCAGGTGGGCACTTTATTGGCTAATAGGCACGAGCTACGGCCTGCCAACCGATAAATCACTCTAATTTCCGCCATCTCCGCTCTTCGATTGCCCTCGCTGTGTGAAATCTTCTGGACGCAGATCAGACAGAAAATCGCGGAATTCCTGTCGTTCTGCCTCATCCGCATCGCGGTCGACCGGAATGGACGCATCAGCTACCACTTCTTCCATCACCCAGATGGGGCTACGGGTACGCAGGGCAATGGCGATCGCGTCGCTAGGGCGAGCGTCAATTTCCTTTCTGATTTCGCCTTGGCGCACGGTTAAGATGGCGTAGAACGTGTTGTCTTGCAGAGAGTGAATCACTACACGTTCGACTGACATGTCCCATTCGTCCATTAGGTTGACGACGAGGTCATGGGTCAAGGGACGGGGAGGCGTTTGGTTTTCTAAGGCATTGGCGATCGCCCTCGCCTGGTCTTGAGCAATGTAGATGGGAAGCTGCCGTCGCTCCGAAGCATCCCTGAGCAGCACGATGGGATTACGGGTTGCTGCTTCCAGGGCAATTCCAGCGACTTTCATTTCAATCATTCACTTAGCCTCTAGAATCCGTTGATCAACCAGGAAATGGAACCTCAGCGCGGACTGGAGTGAAATCATCTCAAACTGGCAGATTTGAGTTGTCTCCACCTCGTAACGTCCAGCCCTATAACCCAATGCACCCCACCTGAAATCCTGATGATTTAGAGAGCCAGAATAGAAAAGGGTATATTCATACTAGCCTCGGTAGGGATGGCAAGACCTAAATCAAATGTGGCTTTAAGTGGTTTCGGCCTCAAACTGCTATCTTCAAGCTCAAGATGACTTTTAAACTTAGAAGTAGGATGCTCAAAATATTATATATATTGAACCTGAGTATGCCCCGAACTGGGGATGAATCCATATCTTTAATCTTGAAGGTTTGACAAAGAAAGGGGACTTACCCACACTAAACGAAAAACCAAGAGAATTAAATGATGTTGTAGTCGCTTTGCAACCAAAGCAGTATTCACCTACCTAAGCTCTAGCTCCGTTAGGCTAAACAAGGAGCACTGCATCGGTAGTGCTCCTTAAACTTAAAGATATCCTTTGTAGGCTTATGTTTACTGGATTAATTCAGGCTATTGGCACGGTTCATCCGTGGGGAGAAAATGAACTCCAAATTGTTTTTGAATCGGGTAGCGATCGCATATTGGTGGGACTAGAGCTAGGCGATAGTGTGGCAGTGGATGGCGTTTGCTTGACCGTAACGCAGATTCTATCGACAGGCTTTGTAGCTGCCGTTTCTCCCGAAACCCTCGATCGCACTGTTTTAGAATATCGGCTAGACACAACCCCTGTGAACTTGGAACCTTCTTTGCGGGTGGGGAGCAAATTGGGAGGGCATTTTGTGACGGGCCACGTAGATGGCGTGGGGTATCTAGAGTCGTCGGTTCAAACGGCGACTTCGTGGGAAATGAGCTTTACGGTATCCGATCCTCGCGCCTCACGCTACATCGTGCCCAAGGGCAGTATTACCGTTAATGGCATCAGCCTGACGGTAGCGGCCTGCAATGACGTAGGAAGTTGGTTTAAGGTGGCGGTAATTCCGCTAACGTATGCTGAAACCAATTTGAGCTATTTGAAATTGGGCGATCGCGTCAACCTGGAAGGAGACGTATTAGGCAAATACGTCGAAAAATTCTTGCGATTAGGCACCACTCCCCACTCGACCGCTGTTGCCCAATTAGAAGACATACTCTCCACCGCCGACGCTGAAACTCTTACCCCTGACTTTCTCGCAGAACACGGATACAGCTAAAGCTTTATGAAATCTACCCTTCTCGCTTTACTCTTCTGCTGCTGGTTAATTATGGGCTGCGCCACGCCTGCTTGGGCGGCTGATGTGACCAATGGTGCCCAAGTGTTTGAGGTACACTGCCTGGGCTGCCATGCAAATGGCGGCAACATTATTCGAGGTGGCAAGAACTTAAAGCAGAAGGCGTTAGAGCGCAATGGCTACGCTACGACTGAGGCGATCGCCCAAATTGTCGCCAATGGTAAAGCCAACATGTCTGCCTACAAAACCAGGTTAACTCCCGCAGAAATTGAAGACGTGGCTGCTTACGTATTGCAACAAGCAGCACAGAATTGGCCTCGATAACCCGTCAGGTTTGGGTTTTTGCCAGCCTTAAGTCAAGTGTTGAACTTGAACTCTAAGTAGTTCAACCTAAATAAAAACCAAATTCTAAAACCCTGCGCCGCCCGCTGTGCCGGCGGCGCAGGGTTTTAGAATCTTATATTTAATTAAGCCCACCTACTTACTGGTTTTTCTGCTTGAAAAATCGCTGGCGAACACGATTCACAAATATATCCACTTCGGGCAGGTGCAAGCGGCTGACCAAAAGTCCATAAACTAATAGCCCCACTGCTCCCGAAAGACACAGTTGTAGCAGCAGGTTGAAGAAGCCTTCAGCTCCCAATAGCCGTTCGCAGCCTTTTAGTGTTGCCCAAGCCGCTAGCCCCGAAGCCCCACTGCTCAAGGTCAGCATTGTGATTGGTGCTACCCACTGGCGGAGTGACAGACCGTTGAGCCGACGATTTAAAACCGTTAGCATCACTACCATAGAAACTAGATTAACGCTGACTGTAGCCAGCACCAAGCCCACGGCTCCAAGCGGCTTGACCAGCATAAAATCCAGTACGGCGTTGAGAAAAATATTGACGACACTAATGCGAAATGGAGTATTGCCGTCTTCTAAGGCATAAAATACCCGCACTAACACGTCTCGACCCAGATACACAAACATCCCTACGGCGTAAGCCACCAAAATGCTTGCCGTGAAGGTTGAATCTTCTAAACGGAACGCATATCGTTCGTAAACTACTCGCGATAGAGGCAGCGCCAGGGCGCAGAGCAACGCACTCAGAGGCAACATCGTCAGTGCTGTCATCATCAAGCCTTGGCGAATTCGCAGCTTTAGCTCTGGCCAGTGTTCGGGCACGGCAAGACGCGAAAACAGAGGCATTAACGGCACTAAGATGACGTTGGAAAAGATTCCCAGTGGTGTGAGTGCCAGCAGTCCGGCATAGCCCATTGCCGATACTGCCGCCGCTGCATTGGGAATGAAGGATGCAAAAAACAAATCTGTCCAGACGTTGATCTGCATCATGCCCGACGAAAAGGTTGCGGGTCCCATGATATTGATCACTTCCTTAACGGCAGGGTCGCGGAAGTTAAAGCGAAGCCGTAACCCACCCAATCCTGATTTCCACTGGGCTGGCAACTGTACCAACCATTGAAGCAGTCCTCCGGCTAGGGTTGACCATGCCAAGACAGCACCGCCCAACATGGCATATTGAGGATCTGAAATGCGATCGCCCAAATACCAGGCCAGTCCACCTAATCCAATCAATACAGTAACACTGGTAAATAGTGGGCTAATTGAGGGTAGCCAATATTGATTGGTGGCATTTAAGGTGCCAAAGCCGATGCCGATCAGCCCAGCCAGGGTGGCCATAGGAGCCATAATTTTGAACTGCTGAATGGCGATCGCCTTGGTTTGTTGCAGCACCTGAAACGTTTCGGGTGTCATGCCGTTACGGGTTGCTTCGGCAGCGCTAATAAATAGCCCTGGAGCCACCACCGTCATAATCGGTTCAGCAAATAAAAATAGACCTAGCGACACGAATATCAAAATGCCGACGACCAGCGTAGTGATCCCCTCTACGATGGGTGCAACCTCTTCCTGCTTACGTTTAGCCAGCACGCTGACGATCGCACTGTGAAACGGTCCATTGATCCCGCCTAGTAAAATCAGCAAAAAACCGGGGATCACATACGAAAAATTGAACGCTCCAAATGCTGCCCCTACCCCGAATGCAGCGGCGATCGCTTGTTGTCGAAACAGTCCAAAGAGCTTACTAATGATTGTGGCAACTGCCACAATTCCAGCAATGCCAGCTAGGGATCGAGAGGGCTTTTTGACGTCAGACACAAAACAGAACGGCTAAAGAATTAAAGCAGACAGAGTCTTCAATACTGGAAAAGGCAGCTAAGTAGTTCAACCTAAATAAAACCTTAAAAGTCTGCGCCGCCCGCTGCACGGGCGGCGCAGACTTTTAAGGTTTTATATTTAATTACGCCCATTTACTTATCAGTTGATCGAAAGTGAAAAAAACGATCAAGCCGCTATCAACCAATCATACTGATGTCTTTACCTAAGGCGTGACAAATTTAACTCAGCAGGCTGAGACTTTTGCCGTGTGTCACGTACGAACGGGAGAGAGCCAGGGTGCAGCCTACTCTTCCCCCGAAGTAGCTCGATCTTGCCGTTTATAGCTGTCGCCACAAAGGTTAGGACACTGGGATCAAAGGGGGTGTGGGGGCAAAGCCCCCAGCCAGGGGTTCCACCCCTGCACCCCGTCCTAACCAATCCGTCTATGGCTATATATTGCGATTTAGCAACAAAAAAATCGGAGAGACCAACTCTAATTTGGTCTCTCCGTCAGTTAGTCGTTAGTGGTATTGATGTAAGGATTTTTTGATGGGCGGGCGAAGCCCGCCCACCAAAAAATCCTTACCAATTTAGGACTACCAGTTAGTCAAAGAGGATAAAAACAGCGCTCCTAGAGACAGTCGGATAGTAAAAGACCTATCTTCTACAATACTTCTGCCCGTAGGCGTGCTAAAGGCAAGCTAAGCAACTTACGAGGCCCTGAAACGTAGGCGCGCTTGCGAAATACATCGTATTGGTTGCGCTCAATTACATCTAAAATTTGCCGATATAGCATTAGAGCTGTCCAGACCGGAAACCGAGCGTCGCGACTCAGAAAGCTAATACCACGCTCGGCCTGTGCGAATGCCTTACGAGCCCGTTGAATCTGAAACTTCATCAGTTCTTGCCAACGACTGTCTACCACGCCGTTAAATAGATCTGCTTCGGTGTAGTTGAATAGAGCAAGTTCCTCCAACGGAATGTAGATGCGACCACGTCGAGCGTCTTCGCCGACATCGCGGAGAATATTGGTAAGCTGGTTTGCAATCCCCAGGGCGATCGCTTCCTCCGTTGGGTTAACAGTATCCCGATTGGCTACCCAGGGTGCTGTTTGACGACTCGTATCGGTTCCCATTACCGCTGCCGACATAATGCCCACGGTTCCTGCTACTCGGTAACAGTAAAGATTTAGTTCATCAAACGTTTCATAACGGTTGCGATATAAATCCATCCGCTGACCCGCAATCATATCTCGAAAGGGTTGAATTTCGAGTGGAAAGCGAGTCAGGGTATCTACCAGTGCCACATCTGCGTTTTCAATTGGATGGCCTGCAAAAATCGACTCTAGATTTTCTTCCCAATGGTCGAGAGTTGCATCGGTTGTATATTCTGCAGTTGCTCCATCAACTAACTCATCGGTGCGGCGACACCAGACGTAAATTGCCCAGATGGCTCGACGCTTGGTTTCCGGCATCAGCAAAGTGCCAAGATAGAAGGTTTTGGCGTACTCCGCCGTAATTTGGCGGCAGTGTTCGTAGGCTTCGTAGAGGGAAACCAGCGGCGTGGTTCGAGAGGGTCTAGGCAATTGCAGCATTACATTGCAGAACTGGAGGATGAAGATAACGATAAAGCTATCAGCAAAAAGCGCCAAGCTGGTAGCAATCGCCCTGCGCTTTTTGCAGATTACACCTAAAAAACGCTAGTTTAGCGGACAGTAGCCGATAATTTTGCAGGTTTAGGATCAGTTTCACCACCAGTTGTCTCGTGGCTAATAGCCTGTGCTGCTAGTTTACCGGAAAGCACCGCTCCCTCCATACTGCCGAGATATCTCTGCATGGTGTAGCTACCTGCCAAAAAGAAGTTGGCAATGGGCGAGGCTTGAGTTGGACGGCAGTCTTGGCGGCCTGGAGTGGCTGTGTAAACTGATCGAGGCGTCTTCACAACTTTAGACTTAAGCAGCTTAGCGGGTTGATTGCCTGTGAAGTGGTCAGGAAAAAGTTTTTCCAATTCTGTCATCGTTGCCTGAACGATGTCTTCATCAGACTTATCAATCCAATCTTTAGCGGGTGCAAAAATCAGTTCCAGCATCGAGCGATCAGGATTGGCGTACTCTCGGCACGTGTTGCTCATATCGGCATACACGCTGAGCAGCGGTGAGCGAGAGAATAACAACTGATCGATAGCGGTGAGTTTGCGATCGAACCATAGGTGCAAGTTGATAACGGGTACCCCTTCTAAGCCGTCCAATTTTCTGAAATAGTCAAGTGGCTTCCAGGGTTCTGGCAGCAGCACTTTCAGTACATCTACGGACATTGCAGAAACATAGGCATCAGCCGTCACAACCTCGTCGGGCGCGCCATCTAATCCCCGAATTAGAAACTCTCGTACGGTACCATCGTCGTTCAAACGAATTTGCTTCAGAGGTTTTCGAAGATAGACTTCACCGCCGCGTTCTGTGATGTAGTCCATTAAAGGCTGACATAAGCGCTCCGGAGGAGAGCCGTCTAGAAATGCCATTTTAGAGCCATACCGCTCTTGTAGAAACCGATTGAGTGCTGTCAAGAGAATAGTGGCTGAGATTTCATCTGGGCCAATGAAGTTGAGTGCTTTAGCCATTGCAATGAACACTTCTTCATTCACTCGTTCAGGAATGTTTTGCTTTTGTAGCCACTCCGTCCAAGTATACTGATCCATCTCTTCGACGTACGATTGGCCGCGTACCATGGCCGGAAGTAAGCCCAGCCCAAATTTGATTTTTTCCTCCCAGGTCAACATGTCATTGTTGCCCAAAATAGCTACCAAACCGTTGATTGGAGCAGGAATGTCGGGAAAGTCGAATCGTGAGTAAACGCCCGGATTATCCGGTTGGTTCATGATTAAAGAATGCTCTTTCCACTGCAGCCGATCTTCAATGCCCAATTCTTTGAGCAATTGAAGCATATTGGGATATGCCCCAAAAAAGATGTGTAGCCCAGTTTCATACCAATCTCCGTCTTGGTCGCGCCAAGCTGCAACTAGGCCGCCCAAAACGTCCTGACTTTCTAGCACTACTGGAATGTGGCCAGCATCTACTAAATATTTTGCACAGGAAAGCCCTGCTAGTCCTCCTCCGGCGATCGCAACTCTCATGTAACGCTGCTATCCTCTGAGATACCTATTTTCACTAATTCTCATTATATGTTGCAATCTGTAACATTTTGCCTGATTGCAGAAACTTAAGGCAATTTAAGCGATCCAGGGCAAGCGTTCTCATGCCCCTAACCCGGTTTCTGCTGAAATACTTCTCTGTTATAGCTGTCGCCACAAAGGTTAGGACACTGGGAGCGAAGGGGGTGTGGGGGCTTTGCCCCCAGCCAGGGGTTCCACCCCTGCACCCCGTCCTAACCAATCCGTCTATGGCTATAAGTAGTTCAACTTAAATAAAAACAAGATTCTAAAATTCTGCGCCGCCCGCGCAGAATTTTAGGGTTCTATGCTTAATTACGCCCGCCTACTTAGCAGTTTAATGAGCCGTGCTCTAGTGGGCTTTCAAGCTAAGCTGAGAGGCATTGGGTTGCCCCATTCAATTGCCCCCCTGATCCGTTCCATCCTCTTCTTCTAAGTACAAGTCTTGGAGCATCTGCTTCTCGGTTCGGCGAGAGGGGCGGCGATATTTTTTGGATTCTAGTTTGGGTTCGGTAGCCACTTGCCCATCACTACGATTTTTTTGCTTAGTCATAGTTTCTGCATCGGGGCTACGCTCTAGACTGTCTTGGCGAGCGATCGCTTCTTCTAAAAAGATTCGATAGTGTGCATAGCGTTCCCAGTCACCTCGTACAGCGCATCCTGGTTCGTCTCGGTGCAGACAATTACTGAAATGACAGTCTTCCTTCTCTAAGCGCTGCCGAGCCTCGGGGAAGCAGTGGATGAGAGTAGTGGGTGTGCAGTCTAGGTCGGGCTGGTTGAAGCCTGGGCTATCGGCTAAGAGGCCCCCTATGGGCAGTTTGTACAGCTCTACATGACGAGTCGTGTGACGACCGCGCAGGAGCTTGCCTGAAACAGCTCCTACTCGAAGCTCTACGGAAGGAATCAGCGCGTTCAGTAAGCTAGATTTGCCCACGCCCGATGGCCCAGACACAACGGTGGTTTTTCCGCTCAAGCGCAGGTGGACAGCGGTTAACCCTACAGTTTGTTGAACGCTCAGCAGCAGAGGTGCGTAGCCCCACCTCTGCAAGCGATCGCTCCACTGCTGCCGTTCGGTTGGGGATATCAGATCACATTTGTTAAGACAAAGACAGACGGCTATTTCTGTAGACTCTGCTTTGACCAAAAAACGACTGAGTTGCATCGGGTCAAGAGATGGTTCAGCTAGCGCAAAAACTAGCAAAATCTGATCGGCGTTGGCAATGGGTGGGCGGTTTAATTCGCTGTGACGGGGTAGCACTTGGGCGATCGCCCCTCGTCCGCCTATCCAATCGGCCTCCTCAACCCGGACGCGATCGCCAACCATGATTTGTTGCCCCATTTTTTTGAGGCGAGTCCGGCGAGTACAGAGCAACAGAATGTCGCCCTGTCCAGGCGTTGGTACAGATGTGGGCAGAAAACTTGGTTCAAACTGCACCCGATAGTAGTTGGCTTGAACCGCGATTACCGTTCCCCAGAGTAGATCACGTTCCCCATCGTTTGGTTGGGGATAAACAAGCAAATTAGCCTCGGTCGAGGGCGGGGGTGGCATCATTGCCCTAAGCCGGACGACGAACTTTCAGAACAAAAAAGTCCGTTCGGTCTTCCAAGTGTTCAATCGTGTATCCTTCCATTTTGAGGCTATCGGGCACCTGTTCAATGGGTTCACCCGGATCTAGCCATACTTCCAACAGTGAGCCAGGGAGCATTTTTTCCAGCCGTAACTTCGTGCGTACAAAGTTGATAGGGCAGGGAGTGCCCCGTAGATCCAACTGGGCATCGGGTGGAGTTGGCAGGTTAACAGATGTAGAGAAGGACTGGCTCATGACTTGTGAAATAGATTATCGAGCAAGCCTTTGCCGCCCTTACCGACGCGATCGCCCCGAATTTTGGCCAGCTTCTCTAACAACTCTCGTTCCTCTGCAGACACTCGCGTTGGAATATCTACCGATACGGTCATTAAATGGTCACCTCGGCTCGTAGGGTTACCTAGGCGGGGTACTCCACGGTCTTCTAACGTTAATACCGTTCCGGGCTGTATCCCCGGAGGAATGGTCGTCTCTACAGGGCCATCTACCGTATTTACGTCCAGCTTACAGCCCAGAATTGCCTGCAAATAGCTAATCTTTAGCTGCGATAAAATGTTAATGCCATCTCGTTGAAATTCAGCATCTTCGTTGACAAACAGGTAAACATAAAGATCTCCAGGAGGTCCGCTGCGTTGCCCCGCATCGCCTTCAGACGAAATGCGAAGACGGGTACCGTTGTCTACCCCAGCCGGAATAGTAATTTTCAGTTTTTTGGCTTCCTGCTTCTGACCGCTGCCGCCGCAGACATCACACTTGTCTTCAATTACCTGACCTCCGCCGCCGCAAGTAGGGCAAGTAGATACTTGGGTAAAACTGCCAAAGGGAGTACGAGTGGCGCGGCGTACCTGCCCAGAACCAGCACAGGTGCCACAGGTTTTAGGCCGAGTGCCGGGTTTTGCTCCTGACCCAGTGCAGGTGTTACAGGTTTCTAGGTGGCTAATTCGAATCTCTTTCTCGCCGCCGAATACAGCTTCTCGGAAGTCTAATTTTAGGTCTAGACGAAGATCGTCACCTCTCATAGGACCAGTCCGTCGCCGAGTTTGCTGTCCTGGAGCATTTGAAAAACCGCTAAAAAAGCTTTCAAAGATATCGGCAAAGCCTCCCATGTCGCCAAGATCCTGGTACCCTGCGCCACCCGCCGAGCTAACTCCAGCCTCTCCAAAGCGATCGTAGCGGGCACGGGTATCTGGCTCCGAAAGTACTTCGTAAGCCCGATTTATTTCCTTAAATCGCTCTTCTGCACCTTCTTCCTTATTGACATCAGGATGGTACTTACGCGCGAGTCGGCGATAGGCTTGCTTGACATCCTCCTTGTCTGCATCACGGGAGACACCAAGGATTTCGTAATAGTCACGGGGCATAGAGCGCTGCTAGAAGGGGTAAAAGAGGAATCATAAACCAGATAGCAGGATCTTATTCGGCAAGGCCCCACCATTTACATCGTAGCGAATAGATCTTAGACCGACTAAATTACCCAATTTTTGCACAGAAATAGGGGCAAAATTGAACTTGGTCAATCGTTGACCAGAGAGCCAGAGGTTCATTTGTTGAAAGGCCAGCTCTAGCAGTGCCTTAAAGAATTAAGCAACATGTTTGAAACCTAATGGCTGGGCAATGTTACAGACTTCAGTCTAAAAATTTAGTCAACTGCTTCATAGTCGGCTGTCACTGTTTCGTCATTTTCAAAGTTGTAGCCCTCATCATACTCTTCTAAAGTATCGGTTGGCGGCTCACCATGCCCGTTTGCCCAGACGGCTGTGGCATCTCCTAGGCCATTCTCGTCATATTCATCTGGCTGAATTGTTTGTTGATAAACAGCAGAGCCTAGGGCAAATAGGGCTTGTTGAAGCGAATCCAACCGGCTTCTCATGGCCTCTGTGGTAATGGAACGATCAGCGATCGCCGCCCGCAGCTCTGCTACTTTTTCAGCAGCTTGAGCCTTATAAGATTCGGGGATCAACTCACCATTATCTCGCAGCGTAGTTTCGTAATTTGCAAACAAGATGTCTGCTTGGTTGCGGTATTCAACCAACTGTCGCCGCACCCCATCTTCTTCGGCATACAGTTCTGCCTCCTGACGCATCCGCTCTACCTCAGCTTCGCTTAAGCCGCCCGTGTTGCTGATTCGGATACTTTGCTCTCGACCTGTGCCTTTATCTCGTGCTGATACCTGGAGAATCCCATTGGCATCAATCTCAAACGACACTTCAATTTGAGGTACTCCTCTAGGGGCTGGCGGAATACCCGTCAGTTGGAACTTACCTAAACTCTTATTATCTTTTGCTAAAGCACGCTCACCCTGAAGCACATGAATTTCAACGGAGGTTTGGCCGTCTGTTGCGGTTGAAAATGTCTGCGTTTTACTAGTAGGTACTGTTGTATTACGTTCGATAATCTTGGTAAAGACCTCGCCCAGGGTTTCAATGCCCAGAGACAAGGGCGTTACGTCTAATAACAGCAGGTCTTTAACTTCGCCACCTAGCACGCCCGCCTGGATCGCTGCACCTAGCGCTACAGCCTCATCAGGGTTGACAGAGCGGTCCGGAGCTTTACCGTTGAAGTGCTGTTTGATCGCTTCCTGCACTGCTGGAATTCGAGTTGATCCACCGACGAGAATAATCTTGTCAATTTGGTTAGGGTTCAGCCCACAGTCTTTCAGGGCTTGGGTGACAGGTTCAATCGTGTCTTTTACTAACGTACTAACCAACTCTTCGAACTTGGCGCGGGATAGCTCTGTCTCTAAATGTTTTGGCCCCGTTTCATCTGCCGTGATAAAAGGCAAATTAATCGTGGTGTTCGACATGCTAGAGAGTTCGATCTTGGCTTTTTCAGCGGCTTCCCGGAGGCGTTGTAGCGCCATTTTATCGGTCGAAAGATCAATTCCCTCCTCTCTTTGGAAGCAGTCCATCAGCCAGCGCACTACAACATTGTCGAAGTCATCGCCGCCCAAGTGGTTGTTACCAGACGTTGACTTCACCTCAAAGACCCCATCGCCTAGTTGAAGCACAGACACATCAAACGTGCCACCGCCTAAATCAAACACTAGAACGCTCTGTTCTTGATCTTGCTTATCTAATCCGTAGGAAAGGGCAGCAGCGGTTGGTTCGTTGATAATTCTGAGAACTTCCAGCCCAGCAATGGTGCCAGCATCTTTGGTGGCTTGCCGTTGGGCATCGGTGAAATAAGCTGGAACTGTAATAACTGCTTGGGTAACCGACTCTCCCAAATAATTTTCAGCATCTTGCTTTAATTTTTGCAAGATCATGGCTGATACTTCTTGGGGAGTATAGCTGCGACCCCGGATTTGTACGTCTACAGTGTCGTCTTTACCACGTACGCAATTGTAAGGTACCCGAGTACGCTCTTCTGTAGTGTCGTCCCAGCGCCGACCAATAAACCGCTTGATGCTAAAGATGGTGTTTTCCGCATTGGTTACGGCCTGCCGCTTTGCCAGTTGCCCTACAAGACGTTCGCCAGTTTTGCCGAATCCAACAATGCTGGGTGTTGTTCGCCCCCCTTCTGAGTTGGCAATAACAACAGGTTGACCGCCTTCTAACACAGCAACACAGCTATTTGTTGTGCCTAGGTCAATACCAATGACTTTTCCCATAATTAGCGGCTGTCCATATATTCAACAAGTGAATGAGTGAGTGCAACTCTGTAGAACGACTGAACTCATTTGTGACTGAACTCATTTCTAGCAGAGTATTCCGCAATTGCTCAGAAATTTGATCAGCTTAAGTGAAAAAAACTCTGCGATCGCCTTCAAACTAAATCACAGCATTGTTGATTAGAGCTATACCGTAGGCTGGGCTGCCCATAGATCTACGTGAATAGGCGTTGAACCAACATGTCGATATCAGCAGAAAGACTTAACTTTTCTTCAATCCAGTTAGGGATCAAGTCTCAGATGTACCGGCTTCGCTTGGCATTGAGTCGTCGAACTCAGGGGTTGCTGACACTTTGACCATAGCATGCCGCAAGACACGCTCTCCCAACAGGTATCCCCGCACGAGTTCTTCAATGACTGTACCTTCAGGAAACTCATCGGTAGACTCTCGCATCACAGCTTCGTGCATATTTGGATCAAATTCCTTTCCCTCGGATCGCATCGGGGCAACCCCAATACGCTTAAGCCGATCTACCAGATCTTTGTAGACCCCTTGATAGCTCTTGTGAATTGCCATAGCTTCTTCACCCTGTGGTTTAATTTGCGATCGCGCCCGCTCAAAGTTATCAACGACGGGCAGCAGCTCTACCACGGTACTGCACTTAATCTGCTGCTCTAGTTCCTCTTTTTCACGCTGAGTACGCTTGCGGAAATTTTCAAAATCCGCGGCGATCCTCATGAACTGGCTTGTACGCTCCTCTGCTTGCAGCTTAAGTGCTTCATTCTCTTGAGTCAGGGTCGCCAAACTGAGCTGATTTTCTGTTCCCTCAAGTGTTTCTATCACTTCGGTTTCAGCCTCCAGAGTGGAGGAATCCACTGCCTCTTGACTCAACAACGTTTCAGACCCCTTGGCGGACTCATCATCTACCTGATTTGCCTCAACAGCCATGCTCTCACCATCCGTCACTTGCAACACATCCGCAGTATTAGCCATCGCTTCTTGCACGTTCTCTAACTGCTTTTCTTCGTCAATCATTGTGCACCAGTATCTCAGACATTTCAGAGTTAAAAATTTTATAATCCCGCAAATATAGGCTAGCCTATGCTATACAGGATGCATCAAAACAGGCCACATCTGTACAGTCTAAAACTCCAACTATCTAGATATCCTTCAGCTATCCGGCAAGCATAGAGGCTGATTTAGCCAGCCATAACCGCCGACATTCTTTATCAAGAGTAACCCACTAGCGATATTTTATTTGCCTTCTTGGGGAATGCTGAGGTCACTAATCGGCAACCTTTTGTAGCGGAAGCATTCCAGTGGCTGAACTATCTCTAAATCGGGATAGTTCCAATTTTGCAGGAACACTGACGCTACCCTTGCTTCAAACTCATCTCCTTGTCAAAAGGGTATAGGGCTTTCAGTGCGGTCTGAATTTCTCTTTTGTTTCGGGAGAAGGCGTTATGGACTATAGCCTACTTTACGGGGGGCGATCGATTTGAGTTATGAAAATGGAGCGCTTGCTTCTTTCCCTATCGCCCCAAACTGACGTGCTAAGTAGTTCAACCTAAATAAAAACCAAATCCTAACACCCTGCGCCGCCCGCGCAGCGGGCGGCGCAGGGTGTTAGGATTTTATACTTACTTAAGCCCACCTACTTGTCAGAGATTCAAATGTTCGGATCACTAAACACCTAAAACCTACTCGGGATTGCTGTATGTTTGGTTTTAGAAAGAGGACGTAGAGACTCGACCCCTGAAAGACTCAATCTATATGATGATTTCTTCTCTATAATTCCAGTAGCCGAAATCTCTGTAGCTGCGGAGGAACTAGCTTTTTGTATAGCGCTCTATCATAAGTTTTAAGTCAACAATTGTTAACAAGCAAAAATCAGCTACGTTCTCACCTTCTTGGCCTAGTGATTCGGTTCTGGAAATTTAGATTATTGCTTTCTTCAAAAAACAATCCGTTCCGCATTGACTCTCCCGCATTGCAAAAAGCTGACTCTAGATAAAAGTTGACTGGGATTGCATGCTTTAGACTCGGTAGCATGCTTTGTATTAAAGATAGTTGGGAACACTCCATTTAAGGCTACAAGGAACTTCGGCATCAGCTATGGCTAACTCTTCGTCTCAACGGCGCGCCCTGGTCGTTCAACATAACTTCTCTCCCTTCAGCAACAAGCTCATCCAAGCTGGCTACGTCAACAACGATCAAATGCAGCAGGCTTTGGTTGAGAGCCGTAAGACTGGCAGACCATTGACCGAAGTTCTGGAGATGATTACCGGGCAGCAGCTCCCGCCTGACCTGCTGCGCCAGTATAAGAAGCAGCAGCTATTTGAGCTTAAAATTCTCTATGGTGTAGAGTCTCTTGATCCTGAAATCAGCCAAATTTCTACTAGCCAGGTCAGCCAGTTAATCGATACGTTGATTCCTGTTGATCTTTGTCGTCGCTATCGATTGGTGCCTCTATCCCGTACAGAGGGAACGCCTTCTTCTGTATTAATTGCGATGGTAGACCCAGATGATTTAGCTGCACAAGATGACTTGAACCGAATTCTTCGTCCTCAGAATTTAGTATTGCAGCGGATGGTTATCACCATCGAGGACTACCAGCGAATTATTTCCCAATATCTGGATGAGCAAGTTGAACGCCAAAAGCAACTAGACTTTCAGTCTAAGGTAGATGTTAAAGCCGATCTGGAAGGATTGGAGTATCTCGACCTGGAAGAGCCAGGCGACGATCTAGAAGCCAACTTGGATGCTGCTCTGCAAGATGCTGAAGCGGCTCCAGTAATTGCCCTCGTTAACAAAATTCTTGTCAAAGCGTTGCAAGATGGCGTGTCTGATATCCACGTGGAGCCTCAGGAAGAATATCTGAGGATTCGGTTTCGCAAGGATGGGGTGTTGCGAGAAGGGCTAGAACATCTGCCTAAGAAAATTATTCCTGCTGTAACGGCGCGCTTCAAAATTATTGCCGACTTAGACATCGCTGAACGTCGGATGCCTCAAGATGGACGCATCCGACGAATTTTTGATGGCCGTAAGGTAGACTTTCGGGTCAATACGTTGCCCAGTCGCTACGGCGAAAAAGTGGTGCTGCGGATTCTCGACAACTCGGCTACGCAGCTAGGCTTGGATAAGCTAATTACCGATCCCGAAACCCTGCATATCGTTCAGGAAATGGTGGCGCGCCCCTTCGGGCTAATCCTGGTAACTGGCCCCACGGGTTCTGGTAAGACGACAACGCTTTATTCGGCTTTGTCGGAGCGCAACAGTCCTGGAGTAAACATCAGTACGGCAGAAGACCCGATTGAATATTCTCTACCGGGGATTACCCAGGTGCAGGTAATTCGAGAAAAAGGCATGGACTTTGCCTCAATTCTGCGGGCTTTTTTACGACAAGATCCCGATGTGATTCTGGTGGGTGAGACGCGCGACAGAGAAACGGCAAAGACGGCAATTGAGGCGGCTTTGACGGGTCACTTGGTACTAACAACCCTGCACACTAACGACGCTGCAAGTGCGATCGCCCGCCTTGAAGAAATGGGCGTAGAAACTTTCATGGTTTCTAGCTCCCTCATTGGTGTGCTAGCTCAGCGACTTATGCGACGGGTTTGTTCTGAATGCCGCGTTCCTTACAACCCTTCAAGTGAAGATCTGGCGCGCTTTGGACTTTCTGCTTCTAAAGAAGTTGAAGTTACTTTTTATAAAGCCAACGAGCTGCAAGCTGACGAAATTCAAGAAGCCAGAGCTAAAAGTACCCTGTGTCAAAGTTGTAAAGGCGTTGGCTACAAAGGGCGCTGTGGAGTGTATGAAGTCATGCGAGTGACAGAGCAGTTGCAGAGCCTAATTACTGAGAGTGCTCCAACCGAACGAATCAAAGAAGTGGCCGTTGAGGAAGGGATGATAACCCTCCTGGCATACAGTTTGAATTTGGTGCGACAAGGAGCGACCACCCTTGAAGAGGTAGAGCGAGTTACCTTTACTGACACTGGGCTGGAATCAGAACTCAAGGCAAAACGTAAGACCTCCCTCACCTGCCGTACATGTGGTGCAGAGCTGAAGCAAGAGTGGCTAGACTGCCCCTATTGCACGACACCTCGATTTCAAGATTAGGTCTCGGACTTGATTCTCAGCAAAATTATTTCACCCTGGCCAAAGGAGCAAGCACGATGGAATTGATGATCGAAGATTTGATGGAGCAATTGATCGAGATGGGTGGGTCAGATTTGCACCTATCAAGTGGGTTACCGCCCTATTTCCGGATCAATGGACACCTGACGCCGATTGGTGATGAACTCATGACATCTGAAGAGTGTCAGCGCCTCATCTTCAGCATGCTTAACAACACTCAGCGTAAAACTCTTGAGCAAAACTGGGAGCTAGATTGCTCCTATGGTGTGAAAGGGTTAGCTCGCTTCCGCGTTAACGTCTACAAAGATCGAGGAACCTATGCGGCTTGTCTACGAGCGCTGAGTTCCAAAATTCCTAACTTTGAAAAGCTGGGTCTTCCTGATGTCGTTCGAGAAATGGCAGAAAAGCCGAGAGGACTAATTCTGGTGACGGGGCCAACAGGTTCTGGTAAAACTACGACCTTGGCAGCCATGATTGATTTAATCAATCGTACCCGGGCAGAACATATCTTGACGGTAGAAGACCCAATTGAGTTTGTTTACGAGCCAGTTAAAAGCTTAATCCATCAACGGCAGTTGGGAGAAGACACTAAAAGTTTTGCTAATGCCCTAAAGGCTGCGCTTCGGGAAGATCCCGACATTATTCTTGTGGGAGAAATGCGAGATCTGGAGACGATTGCACTTGCAATTTCGGCTGCAGAAACTGGACACCTTGTCTTTGGTACGCTACATACTAGCTCTGCTGCCCAAACCGTAGACCGGATTATTGACGTGTTCCCTTCAGAGCGGCAAACACAGGTGCGCGTTCAATTGTCTAACTCCCTAGTGGGTGTTTTTAGCCAGACTTTAGTGCCTCGGAAAAATCCCAAGCCTAATGAATTTGGGCGAATCATGGCACAAGAGATTATGGTGATTACGCCTGCGATTTCTAACTTGATTCGAGAAGGCAAGACGGCTCAAATTTATTCTGCGATTCAAACGGGTGGCAAATTAGGGATGCAAACCCTAGAAAAAGTGTTGGCAGATCAATACAAGGCTGGACTCATTTCGTTTGAAGCAGCAATGTCAAAAACGTCTCGCCCCGATGAGCTGCAACGTCTAATCGGTGGTGTTCAGCCCGCCGGTTCGGCGCGACCTGGTGCGTCTGTGGCGGGTAGACCCTAACGGTATGCGAGATTCTTCAAAAGGGATAATTTTTTGTTATGTGGCCTGAGCCCAGGCAACAAAAAAATCATCACTTCAGCCTTAGTAAGTAGTTCAACCTGAATAAAAACAAGATTCTAAAAGTCTGCGCCGCCCGCGCAGCGGGCGGCGCAGACTTTTAAGGTTTTATATTTAATTACGCCCATCTACTTACCACGTATTCTTGGTTAAACCTCAGCGATTTTTGACCACTTCCCCATAAATGCTATGCAGACCTATGTTGTTCGAGCACGAGATTCTAAGGGAAACCCCGTCAAACGAAAAATCTCAGCCGGTTCTCCTGCCGAGGCGCGCTCCAGCTTGAGAGAACAGGGCTTGTTTGTGCAGGAATTGACTCAGGATCGGAGCTTTTTTGAGACGTTGAATACCCTGGATCTAAAGCAGATTCAGAATTCAATGGCAACAGTTACTGTGAAGGACAAGGCCATCTTTTCTAGACAGTTTGCAGCTCTGGTAAATGCTGGGGTAGCGTTAGTTCGTGGATTGGGGGTGCTGGCTGATCAGTGCCCTAATCCGAAATTAAAGCAGGCACTTCAGGAGATTAGCTCTGATGTGCAACAGGGAACGAACCTGTCTGATGCCATGCGGAAGCATCCCCAGTGCTTTGATGGTCTCTACGTTAGTATGATTCAGGCGGGGGAAGTCGGTGGGGTGCTAGATGATGTGCTCAATCGGTTGTCAAAATTGCTGGAAGACGTTGCCCGTTTGCAAAACCAGATTAAGTCTGCTATGGCATATCCGGTGACGGTAGGCATTATTGCGCTGCTGGTGTTTTTGGGGATGACAATCTTCTTGCTGCCTATCTTTGCAGGCATCTTTGAGGAACTGGATGCAGAGTTACCCGTGTTTACGCAGCTCATGCTGAACATTAGTAACATTTTGCGGACACCCATTTATTCAATTGCGCTGATTATTATTGTTGTGGTTTTGGCGTTTGCATATCGGCAATATTACAAGACGCGTGTTGGTCGCGAAACGATGGATCGATTCTTTCTAAAGATGCCGTTGTTTGGTGATTTGATTCAAAAAAGCTGTACTGCTCGATTCTGTCGTACGTTTGGGGCACTGTCTCGCTCTGGTGTACCGATCTTAACGTCGTTGGAGATTGTACGAGATACGGCTGGTAACCAGGTGATTGCTAATGCTGTAGACGAAGCACGACGAGAGGTGCAGTCAGGTGGCATGATTAGTCTCGCTCTGCAACGTGAGCAGGTTTTTCCAATTATGGCGATTCAAATGATGAGTATTGGGGAAGAAACGGGAGAAATTGACACGATGTTGATGAAGGTTGCTGATTTTTATGAAGATGAGGTGGAGCAGTCGGTGAAGGCTCTTACCAGCATCATGGAACCTATCATGATTGTGTTTTTGGGCGGTATGGTCGGCTCGATTTTGGTAGCGATGTATTTGCCGATGTTTGCGGTGATGGATAATATTAAATAGGGCTAAGAAAGCCATTCCAGAGTCATTACCCCTTTAGCAACGCCGAAAACTAAAAGCTAGAGTTGGAAGATTAGAGCCAGAAAGTTGATTTTTCGGATGTGGTGTGCTCAAAAAATTGATGTCCGTGGCAGTTTTTAAAGCAGCTTCAATGGAGATTATGTCTCTCTTTGAGGTGGGACGCGACGGAGGCAGTTTGAATTAATGTCAATTAAACAGTTTCACTACGAAGAGCTTCTATCAGAATACAGCGACCATCGGGGAGCGATCGCCCTCTTAAAGCAGCATCGACCTTATTTAGAGTTGGTTCCTAGCCTGCGGCGTCCTGATGAAAGTGTGATTACAATTCCGCTGCCCGTAATTCGAATTCGTAATGCAGGGCTGTCGGGAGCATCGGGTGGGGCAACGGTTGGGGCAGGTGAAGTCGTACGACTGCCCTGTGATGTAGCTGTTTTAATGTGTGACCCTGAGTGGAAAATCAAAACTGGGGTAGAGATTTTTGTCTTTATTTATCGCCCTGAGGAAGATTTTTCGGACTTGCTGGGGCGCTGGCGACATACTCAGGTTCTGCTGGATAAAGGATATGAGTGGATGATGCCGCCGCGTTATCAACATATTTTGAGCGAGGCAGCAGAGCAGACCCAACCCTTGTTTGTTATTCTTCCGGAGACACCGGAGCGGATTCGACGAGGACTCAAGGGAGCCTGTTTACCGTTCGTTGTGCAGTCGATGGCAGATCTGGACGATGGCGGGCTAGAGCCGATGCAGTCGCTGGCAACAGAACCTCTGGAAAAGGCAGAAGATTAGGTTTAGTTTTCTTGCTGCCGTTCTATAGTGGCTTCCATCGTGCTAGCCAAATAATGTCCAGCCATGATGCTGCTGGAAAGACAGTAGGAATTTTCGCTAAGGCGGTGGAGCGTTTCAAATCCTGTTCGGCGCTGGCGATCGTCTAATACCCAATACCGCTGCACGATAGATTCTGGTGCAACCCAGCCTTCTCCTTCAACTCGCCCTAGCAGGCTGTGCTGAAGAACGAAGGTATATTGGCGATCGCCTGATGTTAAGCGCCCGCGATATTGAAAGGTAATTTCTTCGCGATCAATGCCTGGAAAATTCAGCCGAGTTACCATCGTGTACCAGTTGTCTCGGCTCCACGCGATTAATATTCTGCCTTTTACCGTCACCGGCATGGTATCTCGATCGAGCCAGCTCCCCTGCAACATCCAGCGTCCGGCTTCCATTAAAAATGTGTGAGACACAACCCTAGTCCTTCATAATGAATCGCGATATGGCCAGTGTTAACGTGGATGGCAAATCTAGCGTGGATGGCAGGTAATAAGTAGTTCAACTTAAATAAACATAAAACCCTAACTTCTGCGCCGCCCGCTGCGCGGGCGGCGCAGAAGTTAGGGTTTTATGTTTATTTATGCCCACCTACTTAGCAACATGGAAGAATTAGCGTGCCATGTGGATTTCTCCTAAAAGGGCATGTTGTTTGGCACCTGTCACCTCCGGGAAATTACCGGGAACCCCGTGCATTCTCCAATACGCTAGCACTGCGAACGCGATCGCTTCCTTGAAGTCGGCGTTCAGTCCGGCATCATCTGTCGTTAAGACGGCAATAGGATCGAGGAGCGCTCGAATTCGCGTCATCAGGTAACGATTGCGACTGCCGCCGCCACACACTAGCACTTGATCCGGCATTTGAGGTAGAAAAGTACGGTAGCTATGGGCGATCGCGGCGGCTGTTAACTCAGTCAGGGTGGCTAGCAGATCGGCTGAACCGAGATTCTCTTCTCTAGTCTCTTTCCAACACTGTTCCCAATATGCCTGCCCAAATAACTCTCTCCCTGTCGATTTGGGGGGCGGTTGTTGAAAAAAGCTTTGCTGTAGCCAGCGATCGACGAAGGCTTGGCAAGGCGTTCCCGATGCCGCCCAGGCACCGTCTTGATCGTAGGATTGAGTTCCATCAGACAGATGATGTACAGCTAGATCGAGCAGTGCGTTGCCGGGACCCGTATCCCAACCTAGAATACGGGGTGGAGATGCAGGAAACGCGTCAACAGCATTGGCGCTGCTGGTTTGATGCTGGCTCTCTGGATATTGATTATTCTGTTGATTATTCTGAGGATGCTTCTCTCGAAGCAAGTGGGCGGGTAGGTAGGTGACGTTACCAATGCCGCCAATGTTTTGGATGCAGCGGCTGAGGCTAGGATGCCCCAGTAAACAGGCATCAACTGGGGATACCAGAGGGGCACCTTGGCCACCTACGGCAATATCCGCCGCTCTAAAATTGCTGACCGTGGGAGTGCCCGTCAGATGAGCGATCAGGTCGCCACGTCCGAGTTGCAGACTATAGCCCAAGGGGAGGAAGGGCAGCGAGGAAGAAAGCGGAGGGAAGCAGGAGGAATTGGGCTGTGGGTGCTGGGAGGGAGAGTGTTGCGGCGGGTTGTGGAAGACAGTTTGCCCGTGGGAACCGATCAGGTCGGCGGCGGCATGGGTGGCTTGTACCTGTAAAGCGGATTGGGCAAACTGGCAGGCGATCGCATTATCTAATTCAGCAAACTCGGCCATTGATAAGGGCTTACCGGCACACACCTCAAGAATGTGCGATCGCAAGTTTGCCGGGTAGGGATAGGTTTCTGCGCTTATCAGGTCAACTGCAATAGCACTACCCTCTCCGGTAATGTCTACCAACGCTGAATCAATGCCATCGACGGAGGTGCCGCTGATTAAGCCAATCACTCGCATAGCGTTTCTCAAACTGGGAGTTGATTGATGCATTTGTTAGCACCAATCACGACAATCATTTCGCCTTTTTTGAGCCGTAGAGACGGGCTAGGGGTTACTTCTAGTTTTCCCGACTGGGATACAGCCAGTAGATTGACACCATAGCGCGATCGCAACTCAAGATCCACAATGGTTTTGTCTTCAAAGGCTGAGGGCACTACCATTTCTACAATACTCGTGTCTGGGTCAAGCTCCAACCGTTCTAAAATACCAGGACGAGTGAGAGTACGAGCCAGCGCACACCCCATCTCATGTTCTGGAAAAACGACATGATCGGCTCCTACCCGTCTGAGCAATTTGCCATGAATTTCGGTTGAAGCTTTGGCGACTACATGGGGAACACCCCCTTCTTTGACGTTGAGCGTGGTGATAATGCTTTCTTGAATGTAATTTCCGATCGCCACAATCACCGTGTCAAATTCAAAAATACCTGACTCTTTTAATGCCCCTGGGTCAGTTGAATCTAGGGTCAGTGAGTGAGAAACAATGTGATCGGTTAATGCCTGGGCAACCAACCGATCATCCGAATCAATTCCCAACACTTCATACCCTAGTTTGTGTAAGGTTTGACAAACTGCCCGCCCAAACCGCCCCAGTCCTATGACGGCAAACTGCCTGTTTCCCGTACGCAGCCCACGAAAGAAGCCCAGAGACGACAAGTTCACAAAAAGCCCCCTAAATTTGTTCGCGCTATTAGCCTACCAGAAGATTTTCTTCTGGATAATCAATTGAGGTGGGTTTCGGATCACCCAGAAGTGACGACATTAACAACAAAATGCCAACCCGACCGACATACATAGTTAAGACTAAAATTAGCTTGGCACCTGTGGAAACAGTAGGAGTAATACCGGTTGAAAGCCCGACTGTTGCGAAGGCAGATACGGCCTCGAACAAAATTCGGGTGAACTCGATTTCTGGGTCAGTCAGTGTAATCAGCACTGTCGCCATTGTCACCGTCATCACGGAGCCAAAGACGACCCCCACCGCTTTTAAAACTAGGGTGTTGGGAATTTGTCGCTGGTAGCAGCGCACCTCGTCTTTGCCTTGCAGCACGGCCTGAGTGCAGTTAAACAAAACTCGAAATGTAGTAGTTTTAATGCCGCCGCCCGTACTGCCGGGACTCGCTCCAATAAACATGAGGGCGATTGTGATGAATAGTCCAGTGGTTGTCATTTTGCCGTAGTCGATGGTGTTGAACCCGGCAGTTCTGGGCGTGACCGACATAAACCAAGCGGCTAGCACTTTTTCGTTGAAGCTGAAATTGCTGATAGTGTTGGGGTTGCGAGATTCTGCGATTAAAAACGCCAAGATTCCCAGTCCTAGTAGCATCAGGGTAGTGCTGGTGACAATTTTGAAATTGAGCGAGAATACAGGGCGTGTGGGTCTACGCATGAGGCGATCGCGTCCCCACAGGTAGGACTCCATCATAACCTGATAGCCAATCCCACCCAGTATGATCAACAGTCCCACAATCAGGTTGATCGGTACCGATTTGGCATAGCCGATCAAATTATCTTTGAATAGCCCAAATCCAGCATTGTTAAAGGCACTGACGCTATGAAATACCGCCAGCCAAAGCGATCGCGTGGGCGTATACTCCTGTCGAAATACCCAGAACATCAGAATTGCCCCGGTTAGTTCTAACAGCAGCGTCAGGGCAATGATTGATTTGACTAATTGCAGTGCCCCAGACATGCCTTGGATATCTAACGACTGCTGAATAGCAACTTTTTCGCGCAAGCCAAACTTGCGCCCTACCAAAAGCAACAAAAAGGTGGTTGCCGTCATGTAGCCTAGACCGCCCACCTGCACCAAAAGTACAATGAATAGTTGACCCCAAAAGGAGAAATAGGTGCCGGTGTCTTCGACTGCTAGACCTGTGACACAGACCGCCGATGTGGTGGTGAATAACGCTGTGACCAGATTGCCCCATTCACCACTTTGGATCGAGATAGGCAGTAGTAACAGCAGCGTACCGATCGCAATCACTGCCAAAAATCCTAAGCAAATTGTCCGTGAAACTGTCATCAGCTAGGTAAGATAAACGGGACTCGCGCCAGATCAGCATAGGCTTTTTGTCTAACTGTCTACTGTTTTTGGTAGTGGTATTGATGTAAGAGGGTGTTTTAAAAGTGATCGGTTGTGATTTTAGGTACATAGTGATCCCCCCTAGCCCCCCTTGAAAAAGGGGGAACTGGATTCAAAGTCCCCCTTTTTAAGGGGGATATAGGGGGATCGATACCGTTTTTATACCAGCGACGGGACTTTTAAAACATCCTCTAAGGATTTTTTGATGGGCGGGCGAAGCCCGCCCATCAAAAAATCCTTACCAATTTAGGACTACCCTGTTTTTGATGGCGTAGATTGTTTCTCGGCTTCCCCAGAAACGATTCACGCCCAGGTATTTTTCAATCCTTTCTAAAAGATTACCTCCAAGCCATGACTGCATCGCTACAAGACGATATCCAAAAGTTTTATGACGCTTCCTCTGGTTTGTGGGAAAGCATCTGGGGAGAGCACATGCACCACGGCTACTATGGGGTAGACGGAGGCGATCGCAAAGAGCGCCGACAGGCACAAATTGACCTGATCGAAGAATTTCTGCGCTGGGGCAACGTGCAGCAGGCTAGTGACATTTTGGATGTGGGATGCGGCATTGGGGGCAGTTCTCTTTACCTGGCCAAAAAATTTAATGCCAACGCCACGGGAGTCACCCTCAGCCCTGTTCAGGCCGCCCGCGCCACCGAACGGGCGCAGACCGCAGGCTGGCAAACCCGCACTCAGTTCCAGGTTGCCGATGCCCTACACATGCCCTTTCCCGATAACTCCTTTGACCTCGTCTGGTCTATGGAAAGTGGCGAACACATGCCCGACAAAGTGCAGTTTCTGCAAGAATGCCACCGCGTTTTGAAACCGGGCGGCACCTTCTTAATGGCAACCTGGTGCCACCGCCCCACCACTCCCCAAACGCCCCTCACCGCTGATGAACAGGCTCATCTAGAAAAAATTTATCGGGTCTACTGCCTGCCCTATGTGATTTCTCTGCCAGAGTATGAGGCGATCGCCCAATCGCTAAACTTTGAGGCTCTCCGCACCGACGACTGGTCTACTGCCGTTGCCCCTTTCTGGGATGTTGTGATCGACTCTGCGATTACGCCTGCTGCCGTCTTTGGCCTGCTCCGTTCTGGTTGGACGACTATTCAAGCCGCTCTGTCTCTAGGCTTAATGCAGCAGGGCTACAAACGAGGGCTGATCCGCTTTGGAGTGTTGACAGGGACTAAGAGTTAAATTTCTCGCATGTCGCGCGAGAAATTTAACTCTTAGAACAGAATTCACCTACATCCCAATTCCTCCCTATGTCCACCCCCATTGGCGTTGCCGTTATTGGCACTGGTTTCGGCCAAAAGATTCATATTCCTGGATTACAGGCGCATCATCGGACTCAGGTGGTGGCGGTGCAGCATCGAGATTTAGCTAAGGCTGAGGCGATCGCCCATGCCCACAATATTCTTCATGCCTGCCAAACCGTGGACGAAATTGTGGCGCTGCCGCAGGTGCAGGCCGTCAGCATTTCGACTCCACCATTTTTGCACTATCAGCAGGCACGGCTGGTGTTGGCGGCAGGTAAACATTTGCTGTTAGAAAAGCCGACCACGATGACAGTGCAGGAAGCAGAAACGTTGCAAGAGCTAGCGATCGCCCATCATGCGATCGTCGCCCTCGATTTTGAATTTCGGTTTGTGCCCGCTTGGATTCGACTGGCCGAACTGCTGGCTGAGGGCTTCGTGGGACACAAGCGGCTGGTCAAGGTAGATTGGCTGGTGCCGGGACGTGCCGATGCCAACCGCCCCTGGAACTGGTACGCCCAAAAGGATCAGGGCGGTGGAGCGCTGGGTGCCCTGGGTTCTCATACATTCGATTACCTAAATTGGCTGTTTGGCGGCGTGCAGCGGCTAAGCGGTCGCCTCAGCACCACGATTTCCACCCGCCCTGATCCGGCCACGGGCGAACTGAAACCCGTTGACTCTGACGATACCTGTAGTCTGGCTCTGGAACTAGCAGACGGTACCCCATGCCAGGTAACGCTGAGTACGGTGACCTATCAGGGGCGGGGGCATTGGCTAGAGGTCTATGGCGATCGCGGCACCCTAATCCTAGGCAGCGATCACCAGAGCGACTACGTGCATGGCTTCAAGCTGTGGGCGGCTGCTAAGGGAGAATCTCTAGCGGAGGTCGATATTCCCGATCGGCTTGCCTTCCCCCAAATCTATCCCGACGGTCGCCTTGCTCCCTTTATCCGTGTGGTAGACAACTGGGTAGACGCGATTGACCAGGGAGAGGCGATCGCCCCCTCCCTCGTAGAAGGAATCAACTCTCAGCGGCTAATTGCCTTAACGCACCAGTCTCACCAGTCTGGTTGTTGGCTCGATGTACCCCAAACAGGGCGAAGTGTATGATTCTTGAGGCTGTTGCACTCCAGGTGAAACCTGGTTTTGAGGCAGAGTTTGAAGCAGCTTTTCGGCAAGCTTCCAGCCTGATTGCCTCGATTCAGGGATACGACTCTCACGAGCTGCATCGCTGCTTAGAAGTGCAGGGCAAATATCTGTTGCTGGTACATTGGGAAACGTTGGAAGCGCATACGATCAGCTTCAGGCGATCGCCTCAATATCAACAGTGGAAAGCACTCTTGCATCATTTTTACGATCCGTTTCCGGTCGTCGAACATTTTGAACGGGTGCCCTTAGAACCCGTTGAGTGCAGCGATCGCCCAGAACTCATGGATTCAAAACTCAGGCCGCCAGAACTCATGCATCCATTATTACTATTTCGCAATGAAGCATTATTGCGGCTGGCACTAACGCACCGCTCCTACCTCAACGAAAATCCGGGAAATGCTGACGATAATGAGCGGCTAGAGTTTTTGGGTGATGCCCTGCTTACGTTTTTAAGTGGGGAGTATCTGTATCGCCATCAGCCCGCTATAGGGGAAGACGAAATGACTCGGCGGCGATCGGCGTTGGTGGATGAAACGCAGTTGGCCAAATTTGCGATCGAGGTGGGGCTAGACTTGCGGATGCGGCTGAGTAAAGGAACCGCCCAAGAAGGAGGCTATACTAACGAAAATTTGCTCAGCAGCACGTTTGAAGCAGTGGTAGGCGCTTACTACCTAGATCACGGAGATATTGAAGCGGTGCGTCCCTTAGTGGAAGACCTGTTTCGGTCGGTGCCTGAGACAGTCGTGATGTCCCGTGCAGGCATTGATGCTAAAAATCGACTACAAGAATGGGTTCATTTAAACGTGGGTGCTATTACCCCCACATATTCCACAGAACAGAGTGGCGGACAGGATCACACCCCAGAATTTGTCGCGCAGGTTCATGTGGGCGATCGCCTCATGGGAGAGGGTCGGGGTCGCAACAAACGAGAGGCTCAAAAGCAGGCGGCAGAAAATGCTCTGACACGACTGAAACAGCGTGGACAGATTTAAAAAAACGATTATTAACGATTAATTTGCGGCCGCTCAGCGTTCCCAAATTGGTAGTGGTATTGATGTAAGGATTTTTTGCTGGGCGGGCGAAGCCCGCCCAGCAAAAAATCCTTACCAATTATTAGGACTACCCCCAAATTAATCGTCTGCGATACTTTTAATGTCGTCCCAGTGGCGCAGCAGTTCAGCCACTGACCAGGCTTGGGCGATCGCTCCCTGAGCGGCGTGGGGCGCATCTCCGTCAAAAATTTCAGAAATAGACCCCAGGCAGCTATCGTGTTCAAAATGCTTGAGCAAGGGCTGCGGATTCCAGGGCAGTGGCTGGTCTGGAAAGAAGCGAGTCCAAGCGCGAATGAACGGGCCGATTAGCCAACTCCAGACGGTGCCTTGGTGATAGGCATAGTCGCGGTGTCGAGGATCGCCAATATAGCGCCCCATGTAGTGAGGATCAGCCGGATCGAGAGCGCGCAAGCCGTAGGGCGTAAGGAGGCGATCGCGGGCAGTGTTCAGCGCTTGCCGCGCATGGTCTGCTGTAAACCCGCAGTGGTGCAACGATAGCGCAATGACGGCATTGGGACGCACTTGGGGATTGGGGAGGTCGCCTGGGTCAATCAGATCATAAAAATACTGGTGTTGGACATTCCAAAATTTTTGCAGCGAGGCTTTGACCTGCTCGGCCTGCATGGCAAAATGGCGGGCGTGGTTTTCGTAATTGGGCGACTCGTCTGCTGGTGTAACGGTTTGACTCAGCCGCTCTGCCCATTGCTGCGCCCAGCACAGACTGGAGTACCACAGCGCATTAATTTCGATCGCCTTGCCCTGTCGGGGAGTTGCCGTTTCGCCTTCGACTAGGGCATCCATCCACGTCAGTGCAACGCCAGGAGCCTCCCAAGTCACCAATCCATCCAATGCATCAATGCGAATGTTGTACGTGGTACCCGTGGCAAAAGATTTATAAATCCTTCGTACAGTGGGGTACTGCGCGATTAAAAAGTCCCAATCTTGGGTTGCCTCTAAGTAAAGCCCCAGCGTTTCAATCCACCACAGCGCCGCATCAATGCTGTTGTAAGACGGAGGGGCACCGTCATCGGGAAAGGTATTGGGAATTAGCCCATCTTGACAATAGTTGCCAAAGGTTTCTAGCAGGCCGCGTGCCATCTCAAACCGCTTGGTGGTCAGCGCTAAGCCGGGTAGTGCAATTAACGTATCGCGCCCCCAGTCGCTGAACCAATGGTAGCCTGCGATTACCGTGGGGCCTGCAATCGAGGCGCGGTAAGCAACGAACTGGTCGCTAGAGTACAGCAGCTTTTTAAAGCACGTCAGGTTGAAGCAACTCAGTGGGGTTGGCTGCGATCGCCCCAAGTCTGCCGCATTGCTGTGAGTAGTTAACTCCATCTCAGCCGCAACATCCAGGTTCTGCTCTTTGGGTTTGAGCCGTTCTAATGCGGAATCTTGTTGTAGTACTGGCGTAAAGAGGGGCGCAAAGATTTTACTGAGGCGGGCTTGCTCAGCTTGAAGCGCTTGGTCAAAGGTGAAATCGGTAGGTGGGGTAAAGGGATGTTTGGGATTGGTGAGACGAACGCGGGCTTCTAACGTCACACTTTCGCCCGGTTGCAAACTAGCGTTTAAATAGCCAGGACTGTGCAGGTCTTCGCGATCGCCCAGTCCCCGTCGGGTTTCTTCGGGATAGCAGTAATTCCAATACCACACGTCATCGGGGTAATATATCCCTTTGCTCCAACTCAATTGCCATGGGGTGCCTACCCAATGCTTGCGAGTGGCTTGCAGGGAGACGCGGTAGGGTTCAACCAGTTGAGAGATTTGCAGGTCTGGATCGGCGTGTTGCTGGTGATGAAAGTTGCGATCGCCCGTTAGCGGTCGCAAATTCAGCAGCGCCGATTCCTGACCTTCATACCGATAGCGAATGTAAATCTGATGGCGAAACTGTGGCTTGTCGGGAGTTGATTCCTCTACCACCACCCCATGAGTCATTAGAATCTGCCGAGTCAACTGCCACTCGTCGGTACCCCACGTCCAGGTGGGTATGGGGTCGATGTGAAACGATTGCAGCAGCCTATACCCCTGGGGTTCAATGGTGCCACTGCCCCAATAGTTAGTGCCCAGTGGAAAACCACGCCCTGCTATGTAGAGGTGTGCGTCGATTCGAGCTAGCAGCAGTGTTCGCTGACCCGGTGGGGCGATCGCCGCTATCAGCCAACCGTGATAGGTGCGGGTATGGACATCGCTCACTGTACCGCTGGCAAAGCTGCCTAATCCGTTGGTTAATAGCCATTCTCGTGTGTCTAGGGCGTTCATCAAGCAGCCAGGGTTAGTCTACGACTGAGGTGGATTGAGAGTGGGGTCAACATGCAATGAGCAGCACCGAATCTTTAAATCCTGCTTTCAGGGAGGGTAGTGGTATTGAGGTAAGGATTTTCAGACGGGCGGGCTTTGCCCGCCCGTCTGAAAATCCTTACAAGTTTAGGACTACCCAGGGAGGAGGTTTAGCCTATAGCTGACTTCCCTTTGCCAAGTGCGATGTTCAACATCACAACGGTATCTTATCCAAGCTGGTGTATCTCTAGCGTGCTACACCAATTCTGACTAATTCTGGACACGCTTGGCCAAGTTTGAATCCCTGTACCCTACGAGGATGCTTTAAAAGTCCCGTCGCTGGTATAAAAACAGTATCGATCCCCCTAAATCCCCGCGCTGGCGCGCCGCTACGCTAGAAAAAAGGGGGACTTTGAATCCAGTTCCTCCCTTTTTATAGACGCGAAGCGGCTTCCCGACGGGTAGGGGGGCTGGGGGGATCACTCAGTGCCCAAAATCACAGCCAATCACTTTTCAAACATCCTCTAAAGCTGCTTCCCAAGATTAGCAAAGGGCTTGGAAGCTTACTTTTCTCTGCCGTAGGCGGCTTTAGTCAAAATCGTTATGACTATGATACATTCTTAACAGTTTGCAAAGAAGAGTCGCTGGCTGTTTTACTCGACTGGCTGTTCTACTCGACTGGCTGTTCTACTCGACTAGTCTCAACCCAACAGACGCGGGTAGTCCTAAATTGGTAAGGATTTTTTGATGGGCGAAGCCCGCCCATCAAAAAATCCTTACCTCAATACCATTACCCAGACGCGTAGTTAAATTGTAAGGAAAGCATAGACATGACTCATGCAACCGATAGTCTCCGAGTTGGTCAAACGGCACCAGATTTCAGCGCCGAAGCCGTAGTTGACCAAGAGTTTAAAACCATTAAGCTGTCTGATTACCGGGGCAAATACGTCGTTCTGTTTTTTTATCCTCTTGACTTTACGTTTGTTTGCCCGACTGAGATCACTGCGTTTAGCGATCGCCATGCAGACTTCAAAGCCATCAACACAGAGATTCTGGGTATTTCAGTAGATAGCGTGTTCTCTCACCTCGCTTGGATTCAAAGCGATCGCAAAGCGGGCGGCGTAGGTGACCTTAACTATCCCTTAGTAGCCGATATCAAAAAAGAGATCAGCTCTGCTTATAACGTGCTTGACCCCGATGCTGGTATTGCTCTACGCGGTTTGTTCATTATCGACAAAGATGGCATTGTGCAACATGCCACCATCAACAACCTTTCTTTTGGTCGTAGCGTAGACGAAACTCTGCGCGTTTTGCAAGCGATTCAACACGTTCAGTCCCATCCCGACGAGGTGTGTCCTGTAGATTGGCAACCCGGCGACAAAACGATGACCCCTGACCCGGTTAAGTCCAAAGACTTCTTTGCTGCTGTATAGACCAATTTTTGGCAAAGCAGCCCGGTTATAGCCATAGTCATAAAGCTTAGGACATGCCAGCGTCATTCCCGCCTGCGCGGGAATGACGCTGGCACCTATCGAGCAGATGGATTCCCGCCTGCGCGGGAATGACAGGGAG
>Ga0335394_10000723_pt1 | contig 35990 bp, 34 predicted proteins | sample MAT03_FD_205741 | JGI IMG/M metagenome (GOLD analysis project Ga0335394, IMG submission 205741) | Freshwater microbial communities from Lake Fryxell liftoff mats and glacier meltwater in Antarctica - MAT-03 (spades assembly) (version 2) ...
GTGCGTGAGGACGAACGCGAGGGCGATGTCTTCAGCCTGATCGGCCCGAAGCGATACGACGCGCCGTGGACCGATCTCGAAGCGCAAGGCTGGATCGCGCCGGCCACGTGTACCGAGGTGCGGATACCGCTCGGATCGGCGAGCCGTTCCGACTACGCAGTCGCGTCGGCCCGCCATCGCCACGGCGTCGCTGCAACGGCCGAGGAGAAGCTCCCCATCGTGGAGCTGCTCGTGCGTCGTCATCTCGCGCTCGGAGAGCAGGTGCTGGTGATCGGCCAGTTCGTCGACCAGCTCCGGTCGATCGCCGAACTCCTCGATGCACCGCTCATCACCGGTCAGACCACGCAGCGCCGACGCGACGTGCTGTTCGACGAGATGCGCGAAGGCACCCTGCCGGTGCTGGTGGTGTCGAAGGTGGCGAACTTCTCGATCGACCTTCCCGAGGTGAGCGTTGCCATCCAGGTGTCCGGACAGTTCGGCAGCCGCCAGGAAGAGGCCCAACGGCTCGGGCGGATCCTGCGGCCGAAGGCCGACGGCGGCCAAGCACATTTCTATTCGCTCGTCTCCGACGACACCGACGAGGTCGCCTTCGCCCGCAACCGCCAACGCTTCCTGGCCGAGCAGGGCTACTCGTATGCCATCGTCGACGCGGGACGACTCGAAGCCTGACCTCGAAGCTCGACCTCGAAGCCTGACCTCGACTACCAGCCGTCGTCGTCGAGGTCGTCGGCGATCCAGATCAGTGCTGCGCCGGGCAGGAACGGCCAGGTCGCATCGTCGTCGGCCTCGACGAGCGTGTCGACGTCGAGACCTTCGTCGGCCGTACCCCTGGTCATGGACGCAAGCGCGTCGAGGGGCAGCTTCACCCACGCCGGGCTGAGCGGGCCCGTCACACGGTCGACGTCGATGTCGGGCAACTCGACGGCAGCCAGCTCACGGAACGCGCTGAGCGCACCGACGGTCGTGCCCGATCGCACCTGCGGCGAGAAGCGCCGCAGTGCGAGTTCGGCGTCGCCGTTGATCGCGAGCGGCGTGACGACCGCCGTCTCGTATCGCGACATCGGGCGCGGCTCGACGCGATGGCTGAGCGCGAACCAGCTCCGTGCTGATGTGAACCGGGGGAGCGAGACGTCGCCGTTCGTCTCGCTCGGGCGCATGCGGTACGCGAGGACGAGGCACGGGAGCCGAAGACCGAGCCGGTCGGCGTCGTCGAAGCCATCGCTGCCGAATCCATTCGCGGCGACGGTGACACCGGCAGCGGTGAGCCGGTCGAGTGCAGCAGCCCTGAGCTCGGCGTGGGCCTGCTGATCGCCGTGGCTGCTCCGATCGGCGAGATCGCGCCGGTAGCGCAGGTCGTGGAGTTCGCTGGTTCGGGAGTCGAGTTCGTCGAGCGCCCAGGCGAGAGCGTCGGCAACCGACGGGTCGGTGGTGGAACGCACGACAGCGTCAGCCACTGCTCGTTCGACCCGATTGAAGCGATGCCGGCCGTCCGAGACCGGTTCGCCGAGGGTGCGACCCAGTTCGACTCCCGCCAACACGAGCGCATCGGCAGGGTTGGATGCGGACGTCGACATCTGCAACGACGGGTGCTCAGCGGTCCACCGGTCGAGGTCGTCGATGCTGCGAGCGACCCGTACGAGGTACTCACTCGGCGTCGTGGCTGCACGTCGAGCATCGTCGAGCGCGACGATCAGTCGCTGCGAATCGTCGGCCGTCAGCACCTCGCCAGCATCCACACGCCGCCGGAACCCATCGATCACGTACCGTTCCATCGGTCCAGCGTCACACACGGCAAGGTCGAATGGGGCGGGAGTTTCGGGGCGTATGGGGCGACACGCCATGTCCGGAAGGGCCACCACCAGGTACGGCTCAATTCTCGGGCCGTTGTTGAACTCGCCACCGAGACGTTTTCTTCACCCGGGATCTCTGTCGGGGTCGCGTCCGCCGAGTACATGTTCGCGATGAAGGCCAGCGCGGCCCGTTCCGAGGTCGATCGCGATGACATCCGCACCCTGATCGACGAACTCGACATCACATCCGTCGACCACGCCTTCGCGATCCTCCAACGCCACTACAGCCCCCAACGGCTCACCCCGAAGACGCAGTTCATCCTCGCCGAACTCGTCCAGGAACGCCTGGCCGAACGAGAAACGACCGAGGTCCTCGACGACGGACCTTGATGCCCCGGGTCGACGTCGTGCCGTTCCTCCGGTCTTCGTCCAATCTGTGCCAACCGTCGAGGTGGTACGTTGCGGTCTCACCGAATCACCGGTTCCGACGCTCGACGCCTGTCGACAGGCGGTCGCTTCCTCTGGGCCATTGCTCGAAGGAGACCCATGACCAAGTCACCGCAACGCCGAGACAGCAAGAAGGTCGGCAAGACACTGCAGGAGAAGCGCGAAGCCAAGCGGGCGAAAGCGTCGGACAAGAAGCCGCTCGAACGCTGATCGCTCGGTACTCCTCCCGGGGGCCGGCCTGAACTTCCCCCCGTGGGGGGATACATCGCCTGGGCCGCACTTCTAGAGTCGCTGCGTGCGTCCGAACAGCTCGCAGATCGATCCCACCTGGACGGGCGCGGTGCTGGGCATCGGTGCGTGCGTGGTCGCGTTGTCGACGACGTCTTCTGCGAGTTCGGTCGTAATCGCGCTGGCAGCGGTTCCGCTCCTGGCGCGCGTCGTCTGGCGCTCGATGCCGCTGTGGTTCCTGCTCGTCGCCACGACCGTGCCCGTGAACCCGAGCGGGTGCCCTACGGCTTCCAGACGTCGTGGGGTCCGCTCGCTTGTAGCGCGACTTGGCGGCTGAGCCGGATTCGGCGTCCGTCAGCGCAATACGACGACGGCATCGAGGTCATCGAGCCGCAGTGCGGCGTTCTTGGCCGGATTCACGACCACCTCGCCGTCCTCGTGGCGTCGATATCCGATGGCGCACTGGTCGAGCGCCGTCGCTGCTGCGACGACGTCTGCGAAGGTCCCGCTCCGTGTGGTCACGCCGTAGTGGGCGGCCGGAACCATCTGGATGGTGGCACCACCGCGATCGAACAGCACGCGGAACACTCGATCCAATGCGCCGTGCTCGGAGAGTTGCGCGATCATCAAACTCGTCAGTTCATCGCTGACGATGAAGTCGTCCGCCCCGGTTGCCACTGCCAACGGCGCGTGTCGTTGCTCGAGGAGTTCGGCGACGACACGGACCCGCTCGGCCCCGTCACGCTGCGGCAGTTGGCTGAACGACATGAGCGTCAGCAGCGTTGCGGCGTCGGCTTCTTCGGCTGACATCTCGATTCGTCGACCCAGGACGATGACCTCGTGAAAGGCTCGTGACGCCGCAGCCTGAGCGATCTGCTCGGGTCGTCCGGACACCGTGCGTACCTCGATCGCGATCGTCTGGGTTTGGCACGACTGCCTCACCTCGATCGGATCGTGGATGGCGGGATCGACGATGATCTCGACGGTCGTCTCGGGACCGAGGAACTCGTCGAGCTCGGCGACGACGCGCGGTCCGAGCTGACTCCACCCGACGAGGATGATGCGACGTTCGGCGTCGCCGTCGTCGGCGAGATGATTCTTGACCTCGAGCTCCTGCGGGTGAATGGGCTGACCGACGACGAACGTACTGTCGTCGGAGGCGATGCCGATCAGTTCATCGCCGACGGCCAGCACCCTGTCGGACGGCGGGTTGAGGACGACGTCTCCGTCTGGCGTCACCAGTCCCAGGAGGCTGCTCTTCTCGAACACCAGATGCGCTGCACCGAAGCTGGTGCCGACGAGTTCGGGGAACACCTCGAAGTAGATCTCGTCGCCATCGAAGTCGAGGAGTTCACGAAAGACCTGGCTGAGGCCGCGCTGGCGACAAGCCTGAGCGGTGAGTTCAGCGACCACGGCGTCGGAGTTCACGATCAGAACCTGCTGATCGAACAATGCCCGAATGGAGATCGCTGCGTCCTCCCCGACGAGTTCGGCGACGATCGGCACATCCGGTTGCGTACCGAGGTGACGCAACGCGAGCAGCGTCTTGACGGCGGATGCATCGTTGCCCCCGATCACCACGATGCTGCGCGCCCCCTCGACGTTGACCAGCGCGAGATCGGCGAAGGCGGACGTGTGACCACTGCGGCACACGAGTTTCGTGGTGCGGAAGTCGCCGATCGCATCCCGCAACGTCTCTTCCATCAACACCTTGTCCTCGTTCGCGAGCACGACGATCGCCGCACGCTTGAGGCTGTCGTTCGCCAGCACCAATTCGCCGACGATGGCCGGCACCCGTTCGGACCACCCGAGGATGAGGGTGTGGCCGTGCTCGAGAACGGTGCTGCGTCCTTTGCGAAGTGCTTCGATGCGTTGGTCGACCGCGCTCGCGATGAGACCGATGAGGCTGCCGGCAATGAAGATGCCGGCGAACGTGACGAGCAGTCCCAGGATCCGAGACCACCAACCGCTGTCACCGGCGAACGTCCCGGAGTCGACGACCCGCAGCATCGACTGCCAGAGGGCCTCGCCGAGCGGCAGGCGTTCGCCGCCGTTCACCCCTCCGAGGCGGGTGATCGTCAGGACGATCGCCGAGATCACGATGACGATCAGTGTGAGCAGCCCGAGCCAGCCGATCACGATCGACGGGCCACGCGAGAGCGCCGCGTCGAACCGGTAGCCGAGACGTTGGCGCAGGGTATGGCGCTGAACCGACCCACGCGTCGACTGATTCTCGGTCACAACCTGTTCGCCCATTGTCGTTCCACCTGTCCGCCTGCCCAGCGAGACGCCAGGGGCGCCAGATGCTGCCGCAGCGATCGAACGGCACGACCGACGAATTGGTGACTGGACGAGTTACAGCGGGCAAGCATCCTGTGCTTCAGAGATGGTGAATGCACCCGAGCCGTCGGCGACGACGCAGGCCAACGAACCATCAGGCCTGGTGATGCCGACAACTTCGTTGCCGCCCTGCATGATCGAGTTCAGCTGGATCGGCCCGAGCCCGAACACCTCGGGGCAGGAACTGCCAGTTGGCTGGTACACGAGGAAGGCCTCGTCGCCAGCGCCGTAGCGTGCAACCCCGATGACGCCACCGAACTCGGCGAAGCTCAGCTGACCGAGCACGACGAGTTGTTCGCCGGTGACGGTGGCCGTCGCGACTGCGGGAGTCAACCCGCACCGAACGCCAACGGTCCTGATCGAGAAGTCGTCGGGGTCGTTCTCGACCGTGACGACGAACGGTCCGCCGCTCCCGATTGCTCCCAGGCAGCTGGCGAGCGGGTCATCGGCGGTACACGACGTTCCGTCGATCGTGGCCGAGAGTTCACTGGTCGCGCCAGCGCCGGCGCTCAAGCCTGTCGGAGCGCCGGCCGAGACGAACGGCGTCGCGTTGGAAGCTGGAGCGTCGATCGGCGTGGCTGGGCCGGTGCCGGTGGGATCGGGGACGTTCACTCCTGAACCGTTCTCCGGGGTGCTCGGTGTGGAGGATCCGTCATCCGATCCGCCACCGCATGCCCCGAAAAGCAAGACGGCAGCGACAACCGACGAGACGACAGACGTCGAACGAGGATGCATCATGCGCCCATCGAACAGCAGTCGCGTTAGCCGACCAATAGCCCATCGTGTGCGCGAGAGGGGACGGCGTCGGATCAACCGATGACGCGAACCAGTTCCTGCAGTGCATCGCTCGGCGAACTCCCGAGTTCGGTCAACTGATCCTGCGCCCGGCGCAGCGTTCGCCGTGCGGAACCGGGGTCGCCATCCTCCAGCCAACTCTTGACGGCCAACAGATGCGCGCGTTCGCTCCACGGGTCGATTCGCAAGGCGTGTTCCGCCCAGCGGCGGGCTCGGGCGGGTGTCTCGGCAAGCACATGGTCGCCCGCTCGAAGCAGTGCGTCGATGGATCCGGTGTCGATCGAGAACCTGGCCACGTCGAGCCAGCCCGCATCTCGAACATCTTCGGCGAGTCGCCCACCGACGCGGTCGGCAGCTCGTGCCCAGAGCTCGCCGGCGTTCGAGTCGGGTGAGTTGTCCAGCGCAGCACGGCGGGCATTGGAAGCGGTGATGTCGAGGTCCCACAGATCGACGTCCACCAGTTCGGAGAGCCACACGAGTTTGACGTCGGTCATCACGATGGTGTGCGTCGGAGACAACCCCCTGGTGTACGACAGCGTGGCACGCAGGTTGTTCGCACCATCAAGTGGTGCCAGGTCGGGCCATAGAGCGTCGACCAATCGCTCGCGAGTCGTGCGCCGGTGAAGCACCAGCAGCGTGATCAACGCTCGGACACGCTCGCGTCGGATCGACCGGGTGGCGCCGTCGACGGTGATCGAGACCGGTCCGAGCACACGAATGCGAACGAGCGGCTCCGGGACGGTCGTTGCCGACGGCAAATCGAGCAGTTCTCGAGCCCAACCGACGTAGAGGCTGCGCACATCAGCTGCGCTCGGCCTTGGTACCTGACTGCCGGCCCGCTTGGCCACGAGGAGTCGGGCCGCCGTCATCGCACCGCTCGGGTCGGCACTCTTCGCCGCCACGGCATCGATTCGTTCACGCATCGAGGGGACCAACACATATGGCACCGCCAGCAGTTCCGACGGTGCCTCGACGAAGACCGGATCGTTCTCCAGATGGGCGGCTGCTGCCTGCTCGTTCGGCAGCAAAACCAGCGCTCCTTCGATTTGTAGCAACGCGCCGACGAGCGAGGTGCTGGAAATCGGCTGCGGCAACTCCGGCGGATCGCCGGCCAACCGCGCGAATACACGGGCCATGGCAGCGGCAACCGACGCATCGTGTTGTCGCCCGCGTTCTTGCGCGGCGACGAAGGTCGCTGCCAACATCGAGATGGCGCGTTGATGGTCGCCGTTGATCCACGCCCGACGCGCACGGATGATCTCGGCGGGCAAGTCGAACGCCCCCAGCGTCGTGGCGTCAGCATCGAGAACTGCAACAGCGGCATCGAGCAGACCTTGACCCTGCAACGCCAACGACCGCAGCATCGCGATCGGCCCGCGCAACACCGCAGGAACACCGTTGGCCAACAGTTGGTGAAGCGAACGTTCGACGTCACGAAACTCCCGCTGGAAGAGGAGCACAGCGCCGTCCACGATGCCCACGATGGCTACCGCAGAGCCGTGGCCATCCGTCTCGACCAGGGCCGACGCTCGCTGATGCAACTCGACGAAGAGTGCGGGATCACGGAGATTCAGTGCGATTCCCAGCCAGCTACCCATCAATGCGCGCAACGCGTCGGGGTCGTCGGCCAAGGCCACGGCCGCCGCGCGATGCGCGGTGCTGGCGTGGTACACATCGCCGGTTCGGGCGATGATTGCATCGGCGAAGCGACAGATCGGCTCGTTGCGCTCCGTCAGCGGAATCTGCGCGAGGAGCGAGACGATCTGGCGAGGTTCAGCGATCCCGGTCGGGTCCACCATCAGCCGACGCAGACGCTCGAGGGGCTGCTCGACCACACCCATACCCCGCTTCTCTGAAGGGCACCGAAGAGCCACCGCCGAAGATCGACAAGATAATGTACTCCCGAACCGACCGTCGCATTGCGTGGTCGCCCGAACGGACCTGCACGAATGCAGCACGAAGCGATATGCCAGTCGGTGTCGTTCGATGTCGGCGGGGGCGATGTTGGATACTTCTGTATGACCAACGAGAGCGGCCGGGTCGACGGTGTCACGTACATCGTCGATCCGGCCGATCAGCGTGTGGACGACTATCGGGAGTTGAACAGCATTGCCGTGCGCGCCGAGATGGAGGGCGCCGAGTTCTTCATGGGTGAGGGGTACGTCCCGATCGAACGGATGCTCGACTCCGGGCACCGCATCCGATCCGTGCTGCTGCACCCGAAGCGTCTCAAACGTTTCATCCCGACGATGGCTCGCCCTGAACTCGCCGGTGTGCCGGTGTACGTGGCCGAGCAGGATGTGATTGCCGAGATCGTGGGCTTCAACATGTATCGCAGCGTGCTCGCGTCCGGATTCCGAGCGCCGATGCCGACCGTCGCGGATCTGGCTCGCGCCTGTCGCCGGCTCGTGGTGCTCGAAGCATTGAACGACGATCAGAATGTCGGTGCCATCGCCCGCACGGCGCGTGCGTTCGGGATCGACGGCATCGTGATCAGCCCGAACTGCAACGACCCGTACCAGCGCCGAACCGTCCGGGTCAGCATGGGTGAGATCCTCCACATGCCGGTGGCACGCGCCTTCGTCGACGACTGGCCGGGAGCGATCGACACGTTGCACTCCAACGGGTTCCAGACCTGGGCGATGACCACGGACACCGACGCCGTCGATCTGTGGGACATGGCCGTTGCCGACAAGGTGGCGATCGTGTTGGGCGCCGAGGGCCACGGTCTCGAGGCCGCCACGAAAGACGCGGCCACGCACCGAGTACGGATACCGATCTCGTCGGACGTCGACTCGCTGAATGTCGGTCACGCAGCAGCGGTGACGTTCGCCGCACTGGGGCGTCCGCCCAGAGACTGAGCGAAGCGAGTGTCGTCAGTTGATCAGTTCGACGGCGTCGGGTCGCAGCACCGCCAGGCCGCAGTCGAAGGTGGCCAGGCGGCTCTGCTTCCGGGCTGTTCGTCGGCGGCCAGTGTCGAGCGACCCGCGGGCGCGTGCGTGATGTTCGTGGTCGCTGACGCTCGCAGCGACGAGCACGTCGGCGTCGAGAAGGATGGCTGAGGCCCGCAAGATGGTCAGCGAGGGGAACCGTCGACCAAGATCTCCGCCCGGTCGGCGAAGAACGCGAGGCGACCCTCGATGGCCTCGGCGCCCTCCTTGGGCTGCTCGTAGCTCCAGGCGATGGCATCGTGGGTGCGGCCGCCGGCTTCGATCGTCCAGTACGACGCATCACCCTTGAATGGGCAGTGGGTGCTCAGTTCCAGGGGGCGCACGTCGACCACGAGGTCCGATTTGAGCAGGTAGTAGGTGGTGGGCAGGCCGGTCTCCTCCAGCAGTACCGGCCGCCTTGCGCTCGCCACGACCTCACCGTCGAGGCGAACCTCGACATGTACTTCCTCGGCGTGCGTGCTGATCGAGTGCCCCTGCGTCATGGCCGATGCAACGGGTGATGGCGGCTTCGTATTCCGACACCTCGACCTGTCGTTCGTCGAGCCACGGCATCATCTGTTGCCATCGATGAGGTCGGCACGATCGGGATCGAGTTCCTGACGATCGAGGTGATCGAGGTGGTCCGTTCGGGATGTCAGCCGGATGGGCGGAGTTCGAGGCCCGAGTCGGCGGCGTTGTCGAAGTCGTCGTCGATGAGCACGACGTCGTGGCCTGCTCGGTCGAGGAGCGACGCGGCGATGCTGGCTCGAAACCCGGTTTGGCAGTGGACATGGACAGGGCCGTCGGGGACGTCGCCGAGGCGGTCGAGCAACTCGTGCAGCGGGATGCTGGTCGCGTTGTTCAAGTGTTCGACGGAGAACTCGCCGTCGAGACGAACGTCGAGGATGGTCGCGTCGATGTTGCCATTGGCAAGGTCTGAGAACGACACCACTTCATAGGTGAGTCGGTCTGCATCGGGAGACCACGACGCGAGATCGCCAGTGGCGGCGCCAGCGGGTCGATCGATGCCGACGCGAACGAGTTGTCGTTGCGCCTCGGCAATCGAGCTGGCGTCGTCGGCGAGCAAGGTGAGCGGCATGCCCCATGGCAGAAGCCATGCGAGGTACGTCGAGAATCCGTCACCGAGTTCGACATTGATGGTGCCTGCCAGATGTCGAGCGGCGAACTCTCGGCGCGGGCGCAAGTCGACGACCCACTCCCCGCGATGGATGCGTCGGGCGAGTTCGACCGGGTCGACCGGTGCCGGAGCCGAGAGATCGATGGCGATACCGCCGGCGGTGTTGAGGGGTCCCATCTGTGCGTAGTAGCGGGGGTACACGTCGAGTCCGTCGAGGAGTCGTTCGACGAAGGTGTCTTCGTCGGTCTCCTGCAGGGCGATGTTGACGCGGCGTTCGGTGGCGAGCGTTCCGTCGGAGTCTTCGTCGCTGGCGGCCGATGCGCAGAAGCTTCCGAAGCCGTGTGTGGGGTAGATCCGTGCATCGCCGGGAAGCTCATCGGCGAGCTGGTTCACCGAACGGAACTGAGCTCGCGTCAAGTCGTCCGTTGCCTCGGGGCCGATCAGATCCGTGCGGCCAACGGTGCCGTACAGCATCGAACCGCCCGTGAAGACGGCGGGCGGTCCACCGCCTGCGGAAACGACGTACGAGAGATGGTGTGGCGTGTGCCCAGGGGTCGCACGAACTTCGACGCGCAGGTCGCCGACCACGACGACGTCACCGTTGCTCATCGGCTCGTAGTCGAACCTCAGCGGCTCGGCAGCTGCGTGAAGGTACGTGGCCCCGGTGATGCGAGCCAAGGTGAGACCGCCGCTGACGTAGTCGTTGTGGACATGCGTTTCGGCGACGTGGGTGATCTCGACACCGGCGTCCTCGACCGCAGCAACGACGCGATCGATGTCTCGCTGAGGATCGATCACGAGCGCGACCGAACTGTCGTGCACGATGTACGAGCGGTCCCCGAGCGACGGTGTCTCGATCGTGATGACTTCCACTGGCTACTCCTCGAGGTGATGGGTTCGTGGGTGACGAACCCATCATTGCGCGTACAAGACGCAGCAAGCCACGAGCCGACCAGCAGCGGAGCTGTCGAATCAACGTCAGCAGTCACGAGGTGACGCCAGCTGCCACGCCGCGGTTCCAGCTTCGAGATGCGCGATCAAGTCGATCCTGGGCTTCGGGGCGCGCGGTCGTGGCCGAGGCGGTTGCTGCTGGCTTCGCTCCCCCGCCGCTCGTTGGCGACCCGCCTCGATTTCTTCGTCCCCGCATCGAGTCGATCACCGCATCATCGGCAATCGAAGGGGTGATCGTCGTCGAACGCCAACGGACGCGTCACAAGACTGTTGACGGTGAATCTGATGCAACGAGCCGGGTACGGCGTCGGCTGGTATGTGGCGGTCGAACAGTTGACCTTCGAGACGAAAGACGATTACCAGCCCAGGTGTCGGGGTGGTGTGGCTGGTTTTGGGGCGTACGGGGTGGGCGATGGGGGTGGTTTTGGTCAGCATGCGGCAGCGGTTCCCAAGATGGCGCAGCAACCCAGCCGGGCACGCCAACGACGGTGCCCACCCTGCTACAGCCTGACCCCGACACGGCCCCTGGCACCACAGCCACAACTTCCACAACTGCACCGCCGCCAACGTCGAGCGAAGCGGTAAAGCAAACCGATGTGGACGAGACAGCTGCCACGACTGGCTGTCAAACAGGTCCAGTCGCAGGATTACGTCTCGACGATGACGCCTCGGTTTTCGGCGTTGCAATCTTTTAGGAGGTGACCGTTCAAGCGGCCATCGATGCAGTGTCTGATGCCCTTGGCGCGCCGACCTCAATGACGGAGTGGGCGACGATGCCTGCTCCACTCGCGGCTATTGGGGTGCAGGACTATCGCGAGATCTGGTGGAGTGATCTGCGAGTCGTCTTCGAACGAACCGACCAGGTCGCTCGGCTCAGCAGTTGGAGCCTGGGTGAACCGGCAACGGCCGGCTGCTTCCCAACGGCGACAGCGGAACCCGACGGCGAGTCGATGGTGGTCACCGACGATGGGATCGGAATTGGATCCGGCGCTGACGTCGTCGCAGATCACTACTTCCTCGTGAACCGGTCCACTGTCATGGCCACGATTACAAACGTAAACCCGATCTCGCTCTCTTTCGACAACGGCAAAGTCGGCGGAATCTCCCAGTCCCGGGCCGACTGCTTTTCCGACACCCATGACATGTAGCGGCCGCTTGCCGGCACCGAGAACCTTCGTGCTCGAAGGGGACCCCCGGCATGCAATAATCGGCGAGCAGCGATCGATAAGTGGGCTCAGGCACGTGAAATCCGTTCCCGAACGACAATGCCAAGTCCGATTGAACTGCCTACGCGACCGTCGCCATGCTCGACCAGCGGGAGCGGACGGGTCCTCGTGGCGGTTCAACCTGACGCGCTGGGGTATCACTCCTGCATGAGCGCATCTATATGAGCGCACGCCATCGTCTTGCAGCTCCCGTCATCGCAGTCTCAGCACTGGTTCTGAGTTCATGCAGCGCAGTTGATGAGTTCTCGGACGCCTCGAGTGCGACGACTGACGTCACGACCACGATCGAACTGGATCTGCCGGGCGTAGGCAGTCGACCGCTTCGGATCGCGTTGTACGGCGACTCGATCGGCGAGGAGATCTACCCGTACCTGGAGATCTTTGCGAACGCTGCCCGCCCAGTGACCATCGACCGGAACGTCTACGGCGGAACGAACGCGTGCGACTGGTTCGACGAGGCCGAACGGGACGCTCAAAATTTCAACCCGGACATTGTGATCACGATGTTCGTCGGCAACGACTTCACGGCGTGTACTCGGCCCACAGGCCAGTACCAGACGCCCGGAAAGATCGCGTGGCGCACTGTTGCTGATATCAACGCCCTGGCGTCGTTGTTTCCCGAGAGTGTGCCCGTGTACCGCGTTGGCTACGCGAGAAGCAGGACGCAGCAGGCGGCGCTCGACGAGTCAGGGGCCGCCAACAAGTTTGATGGGATCCGGTACCTGCTTGCGATGCCGAGCCCAGACAGGATGCGCTACATCGACGGGTCAGAGGTGCTGCTCGAAAACGGCCGCTACACCGACACGCTGCCGTGCACGATCCTTGACGGAACGAACTGTGGTGACGACGGCCGGATCCAGGTTCGTGACGATGAAGGAGTCCATCTGTGTCCGGCGGTGTCGAGTTCGCAGGCCGGCGTGATCAACCAGTGCCCGGTCTATTCGAGTGGCGCCGCACGGCTCGCCGCTCACGTCCTCACGTTCGTCCTCGCACCCAAAGCATCGAGCTGACTTCAGTCAAGCCACAGAGAACGAGTGCTTCGCACACGCGGCGGTCTCGGCTCAGCCCGTGGCATGGCTCGCGACGAGCCACCCCGAGGCGCAGTATCGATCACCTGGCCGAGCACCGACGCACCGAACCCGGACGGCTTGCGGGCCGTGCCGAAGCTTGCAGATACCAACGGCGCATATCAACACACCAGAGCAGCCCGTCCCCGGCAGGCGAACCGGCAAAGCGATCGGGGCGGCGAGGCGGACGTCGGTCTCCCGACCAGCACGATATGCTCGCCTCCGAACCGCTTGACGTGCCGTACCTGAGCAGGTCGCAGCCGCGCTCCGGCGCGTGATTGCGCGCTACCCGAGCAATGGCCGGACCTCCCACACTTCGCCGGATCTGTGGCGCGAGCCCGAGCGATCTGGCCAGCGATTATCGGTCGGGCGGACGGGTTCGAGATCGGTCGGTAGGAGCTTCCTGCGGCCTTCGACCGGGTCGTGCGGGTACGTTCAGTCCGCACGATCGATGATGTCCACCAGGTCGATCAACCTGTGGATCCGATGGCTCGCTCGTGATAAGTCCCCGCCCTGGGCGAATTCGTTGTAGACCACAGCGCAGTCGATGCCGGCAGCCACCGCCGAGCTCAGCCCCCTGGCGGAGTCCTCGACCGCCAGAGCTTCCGCCTTCGTAGCTCCGAAGCGCTCGAGTGCGGTGAGGTAAGGCTCTGGGTGCGGCTTGGCGAGTTCGTAGTCCTCTCGGACGAGCACGAAGTCCATGAGCTGGATGATCTGCCGCTTCTCGTGGATGATCTCGAAGTCGGCGCGTTTCGCTGTCGTCACGATCGCCATGCGTGCGCGTCTCGAGAGTTCGGCGAGCGCCTCCAGGACGCCGGGGATCTCGATGGACTCAGTTCTCAGGTAGGCGCGGTAGCACTCATCCCGGATCTCACGCAGCCGGTCGATTGTCGACTGGTCAACACCGGCCGCCCTGGCACGCGCCCAGGTGCCTTTGCCTTGGGCCATGTCGTGGAGGTACTCGTCCTTGGGCAGGTTGAGGCCGATGGTCGCCAGGGCGCGTGCTCCAGCCGTGAAGTACCAGTACTCCGTGTCGACCAGCACACCGTCGTGATCGAAGAGGATGTAGTTCTTACCCGTCATGCTCGCCGCCAGGTGAACCGGCTGCGGACGAGGACTCGTCGCCGAGAACGGCTTGACCATGTGCGCAGGTGAACACCCGGGCGATCGTACGTCGATCGCGCTAAATCAGCTGAGCGTCCCGGAGGCCACCCGATGACGACCGCCGGGATCCCGCACGGCACCGAGGACTCCCCGCCGCACCACGGCCCAAGTGCAGTGCTCGATAATCGCGACAACGCTCCCGCCCTGCAAGCCCGCCCCGCACTCGGTGACAAACCGCTGCAGTGCTGAAGTTGCTTTCGATTTCGTGTCGCGGAACGCCCGTGAGATCCGCCGGGTTTCGCCGGCCACCGCGTCAGGATCTGAGGTTGCTTGCAGTCTCCATACCCCGGTGGATCGTCCGGTGAGCGTGCCTGTTCGTGGTTTCGTCATCATCCACGATGACCGGCAATCGCACCCGAAACGCACCGGGCCCGACGCTGCCACGATCAAGCAGAGATTGGGAACGCTGCATCACGTCGATCGATGGTCGCGGAGAATCGCACCAGATCGCACTTGGATCGGAGCAACTGCCCGATCAGCGACAGCCCTAGAAGGTACCGATGAGCTGGGCTTTCACCCGAGAGCGGATGACGGGAATCGAACCCGCGTGTTCCGGCTTGGGAATCTGAGCCAGGCTGAAGCTCTCGCAGGCCCACACGCTGGGGAAATGCAGGATGAGCTGGCGGTTCGGTCTTCGTCGGACTTGCTTCTGCCGACCGGCCTTGTCCGTTGTTGGCCTCTGTGCGTGGCACGCATGTGGCACGGCGGGTTCGGTCGTGCGTCGTCAACGTCGAGCTGGCGTACATGCGGACGTATTCGTCATGGTTGAACCGAATTGAAGCCCAGTTCCACGCGCTGCGCTCCGACGCTGCATCATTTGGCGCAACCGCAACGCACACGACCAGGCACTACGCGAACTCGTCAAGCACGCAAAGGTTGCCTGACACGGCATTCGCACGAGCGTTCCGACCGTGCGAGTTCGATGAGTGTCATGACGTCGTCGGTGGCCGTCGTCGTGTACTGAGCGTGTCGGCCGAAGGTCGCCCGGGAAAGGGCAGGGCCGGCGCTAGATCGGTGAGAAGCCCGAGTTGGGGATGGTCGTCACTGATGAGGCCGGCGACAGCGTCTCGGAGGGGTTCGATGGTGTGGATCTCGTCGACTGCTCCGGCGATGCCTTCGTCGGCTCGGATGGCCGAGCTAGTGCCGGGGAGAACGCAGCCTGGGCTGACACAGTGGAGACTGGGCGGAATACCTCGGTGACCATGTTGGCCTGGCCGCCCGGTAAGTGATGGTAGAGCGATCCGTGGGGTGCCGCTGGGTTTGATCACCTCCGAGATCGAGGTCGATTGCAGCCCGTGACGCGACAGCAGCGTGGAATGCGCCTCGGATCATCTGGCCTCGAACCGAGAGCGTGCTCAAAGCGTTTGACTATGCCGGCTCTCAAAAAAGCTGTTGTCGTTCATCGGTGATTGAGGAAACCGTTCTGGTATCTCGATGAGCCTGTCGGCCGAATCGCGACGCCCCACATCCCGTTGCCGTCAGGGGAACATCTGGAGGACCTCGCGGTGCCTTCGGTACAGCGAATCGTCGACACAGTTCGCTCTTCACTTGCTGCGAAGGCCGCCTCTCGTGGACCGTTTGAGTCCAGGACGGACAACACCGCCAACACGATCGGGTGCACCACGCCGCCTGACGTCTGCTCGACTCGACGGACGGCGCTGTGGCAACGTCCGACGTCGTTGGCAATGGGGGCATCGGGGCCTTGGAAGTTCTAATTCCCCTCGGTCGACGTGCCGAACGTGTCGAGCGCCTCGGTGAGCCGGGCTCGGTATTCGACGATCCGTCGCTCCTTCAGCTCCTCGTAGCCGCGCACGTGGTCAGGCAGACCGGCGATGGCGATGGCCTCGTCGAGCGTCGAGCGATCCAACTGGTTGAGCACGGTTTCCATCGCAGAACAGAACTCGCCGGGCAACGCTCGTTCGGTGCGCCGCATCTCCGAGCGGCCGAACAGATCGAACGTAGTGCCACGCAGCCGTTTCCCCGAGCGGAGGATGGCGAACGCCGGTGTAGTCCACGACCCGAAGCTGATCTTGCTCGTTCGACCGAGTGCCTTGAGTATCGGCGGATGAAGCTTCCAGTGGACGGTCGCATCTGGACCGCCGACAGCTTCGGCGGCCTCGCGACCTTCGGGGAGCAGCATCAGGCGTGCCACCTCGTACTCGTCCTTGTACGCCATCAGTTTGTGCAGACTGCGGGCGAACGTCTCGGTGAGGCGGGTCGACGACTCGTGAACTGCACGCTCGGAATCCCGGGCGCCCGCGACGGCGTCGAGGAAACGTTGTGCGTACGCCTCGTGCTGGAAGCCAACGAGATCGGCCGTCAACAGCTCGAGCGTTGTCGTCAGCTCGCTGTCAGTGACCAGGGAGCGAACACGTGTGGCGAGGTCGGCGGAAAGGTCGGGAACGGTCATGATCGAGGTCACGTCGAGCCGGCCGGTCGACGTCGGCCCTGTGGCGTGACGCTCGACCGTGTCGGGGTCGTGGACCCAACGTCGGCCCCAGTCGAACGCTGTCAGATTGGCGTCGACCGCGACGCCGTTCAGTTTGATTGCCTGTTTGATCGCCTCGGCCGACACCGGAATGTTGCCGGTCTGGACGGCAACGCCGAAAAGGAGAACGTTCGCCTGTGCCGCGTTGCCCGCGAGGTGCTCGGCGAGCAGCGTGGCGTCGACCTGGTGGGTGCCGAGCGAGGCATTGGCGAAACGTCGCTTGATCGAGTCGAGCGGGTAGGTCAGCTCCGGGTGCGTGATCATGTGGCCGGTCGGCGTCGTCGTCGTCGAGGCGACGATGACGGTGTTCGTCGGGTCTGCCGCGACCAGCGTGTTGTCGGCGGCGGCGACCATGGCGTCGAAGCCCACGATCACGTCGGCCTCTCCGACGCCGATTACGTTCGAGGAACCCACCCCCGCGCGTGCGAGGATCACATCGCTCACGACTGGCCCGGCCTTCTGGCTGAGTCCGGTCTGGTCGAGACCGCGGATCTCCCAGCCGTCGAGCATTGCCGCTGTCGCCAGGACCTGGGCGACAGTCACCACGCCCGTTCCGCCGATGCCCACCATCCGGATCCGCACGACGTCGCGCCCCTCGAATCGACTCGTCGGGTCCGGGACGACGGCCGGAGCCGCCAGCGATGCAACAACGTCGCTGTGCTGCTCGGCCGTTCCTCTCGCAACCGGATCGCCGACGTCGACGACCATGAACGCCGGGCAGTCGCCCTTCGCGCAGCTGTAGTCGAAGTTGCACGATGCCTGGTCGATGGCGGTCTTGCGACCCAGGGGAGTGTCCGTGGGTTGGACCGACAGGCAGTTGCTGACGTCGCCGCAGTCACCGCAGCCCTCGCAGATCCGGTGGTTGATGACGATCCGCTGAGATGGCATCCGCAACTTGCCGCGCTTGCGGTCCCGTCGCAGTTCGGCTGCGCACGCCTGATCGTGGATCAGGACGGTCACGCCCGAGACGGCGCGAAGTTCGGCCTGTACATCGATGATGTCGTCACGGTCGTGGACCCGCACCCCCGCCGGGAGCGACATCGCCCGATATCGGCCGGGGTCTTCAGTGGTGATCGCTACACGCTTGACCCCCTGGGCGAGCAGAATCGTCGCGAGCTCCGGGACTCCCACTGGCGATGTCGAGTCCTGCCCGCCTGTCATCGCGACCGTCGCGTTGTAGAGAATCTTGAACGTGATGTCGACTCCGGCACCGACGCAGTACTGGAGGGCGAGTTGGCCCGAATGGAAGAAGGTGCCGTCACCGAAGTTCTGGAAGAGGTGATCGCTGTCGACGAACGGTTGCATGCCGATCCATTGCGCGCCCTCGTTACCCATCGCCGTGATGCCGATGCCTTCACCGACCCGTTCTTCGTCCATCAGCAGGGTCATCCCATGGCAACCGGTGCCGGCACCGACGAGCGCGTCGCCGGGAACCTTGGTGCCCCAGTTGTGCGGGCACCCGGAACAGAAGAACGGCGTGCGGTTCACCGTCAGCGGGATGTGTCGACGCACACGCGGCTCGGGCGTCGGCGGGCGCAGACGATCCACGATGCGCGTCGACAGCCGGGTTCGCAGACCCTCGATGATGGCATCGGCATCGAGTTGACCCCAGCCGCGCATCAGCGGGGTGCCGTCTTCGTGGCTCTTGCCGACGACCTTCGGTTGGTCGGGACCGCCGTACAGCGCATCCTTGATCAACCATTCGAGGGTCGGGTTCTTCTCCTCGACGACGACGATCTCGTCGAGCCCGGTGGCGAACCGACGAACGAGCTCGGCGTCGAAGGGCACCGGCATGCGCAGTTGCAGCACGCGGATACCGGCTGCCTCGATCTGGCGCTCGGTCTCGAGGCCGAGCCGTCGCAACGCGTCAAGCATCTCGCGATAGGTGAAGCCCGTTGCGACGAGGCCGATCCAGGCGTCGGTCGGGTTCACGCTGACTCGATTGATTCCGTTGTCGATTCCGTACTGTCGAGCAAGGGGGAGACGGACCTCGCGGAACTCACGCTCCACCTCCAACATTCGCGCCGCACCGAGGAACTGGGCGTTCGGCGAATGGCTCCACGGACGCCCGTTGATGTCGATACTCGACATGACGATGTCGAGATCGAGGACGGAAAGGTCCACCGTGCCCGATCCATCGGCAATCGGTGTGACGATCTTCATCGCCGACCACAGCCCCGTCGCTCGTGACAACGCCACTGCGTGCAGCCCGAGCTCCAGGCATTCGGCGATGGTGCCTGGATAGAGGATCGGCATGTGCAGGTCGACCAGCGAGGAGTCCGACGAGGACGGCATCGTCGACGACTTGCAGGCGGGATCGTCGCCGACGAGCGCAACAGCCCCGCCTAGTGTCGACGATCCGGCGAACACGCCGTGGCGCAGCGCATCGCCGGCGCGGTCGAGACCTGGCGCCTTGCCATACCAGATCCCCACCACACCGTCGTAGCGAGCGTCCGGTCGCGACGCAACGAGTTGGGACCCCATGACTGTCGTGGCACCCAGTTCTTCGTTGACCGCCGGTCGGTGCACGATCGGGAGTTCAGGCACGAGTTTGATGGCCCGGGCGACCTCCTGGTCGAAGCCGCCGAGTGGAGAACCGGGGTAGCCCGACAGCATGGCGGCGGTGTTCAGGCCCGCAGAACGATCGCGTCGGAGTTGCTCAATCGGGAGGCGAGCGAGTGCCTGGATGCCGGTCAGCAGCACCTTGCCTTCATCGCGCTGGTACCTGTCGCTCAGCCGGTACGGGACCTGACCCGCGATCACCCGGTCTGGGTTGGTGTCGCTGCGGTTCGTCGCCGTTTCTGTTGCCCCGGCATCCGTCTGGCTGCTGCTCGCGCGACTCGTGTCGGGCAGTGTCGCATCGTTCACGAAACCTCCTTGAAGTTCATTCATCGTCCCCGATTGCAGAGCAGTTGTACAGTCTTGAGTATGAAGTCCGCATATGTGAATGCAAAGTGGGTCATATGACAAATATCGACGCAATCGATCGCCAAATTCTGCACGAACTGCAGTCCGATGCCCGGCGCAGCAACGTCGCCCTGGCAACAGCTGCCTCAGTGTCGCCGTCGACGATGCTCGCCCGGGTGCGCTCGCTCGAACAGCGGGGAGTGATCACGGGATACCACGCAGAAGTCGACCTTCCGTCTCTCGGTCGCCGGGTCGAAGCGCTCGTGTCGGTCCGGCTCGATCCCAAAACGCCCGAAGCGGTGGAACAGTTCATCGATTCGATCTGGGAGATGGACGCCACGATCGCCGTCACGTTGCTCACCGGACCGTTCGACATCGTCGTGCACGTGACTGCCTCCGACGTGTCGAACCTCGGCGACACGGTGCTACGCCGTATTGCGAGCGCCCCAAACGTCGCCGACGAGCAGACATCGATCATCTTCGACCACCGACGAAAGCACGTACTCGCTCCCCTCGACGAGCGCGTGCGATGACGGGATCGCCGGCGGGGTCGCCGCTCGCCACGGTGGTCGACGACCTGGTCATATCGCTACGCGACAGAGGGATGCCGAGCGCGCGCAACCTGCTCGCCACCGTGTTCGGCGATGTCATCGCCCCGCACGACGCGGCGGTCCCCGTGCAAGCGTTGGCGCAACTACTCGAGCCGCTCGGCGCGAGCGAACGCCTCGTCCGAACGTCGTTGACGCGGTTGGTCCGCGACGGCATCCTGCGTAACGAGCGCATCGGGCGTCGCAGCGTGTACTCGATCGACCCGCAGGCGCGACCGTTGTTCCAACAGGCGGACGAACGCATCTACAACGGGCGCCAACTCGAGTGGGACGGGCGCTGGACACTTGCTGTCATCGACGGCACGTCGTCGACCGCGCACGAGCGCACGGTGCTGCGTCGCGAGCTCGGCTGGCTCGGGCTGGGGCCCATTGCGCCCAACGTGCTCGCCTCGCCGAACGTTTCGCCGCAGACGGTGACTGCTGCACTCGAACGCATCGGCGGCGACCACCACGTTCTCGTCACGCGAGGGGCGGCCGCCGATGGGACATCCACGATGTCCAGTGAGGAGATCGCTCGACGAAGCACACCGGTGCAGGACCTGTCCGACCGCTACACCGAGTTCATCGACCGGTTCGGCCCCTGCTCCACAGCGCTCGACCGAACCCGCGAACCCTCGCCCCAGGACTGTTGTTCGTTGCGTCTCTTGTCGATAGCGGTGTTCCGACGCGTCGCTCTCGCCGACCCCGGCTTACCCGGACGACTCCTGCCCGACGACTGGAGTGGGCAGGTCGCACGCGAACTCGTTGCCTCCCTCTATCACCGGGCTCGCGAGCCCGCCGACGCTTGGATCGCCGACGTCTTCTCCGGCCACCGCGTCGTCTGGCCCGCTACCGTCGACCTCGGCGATCGCTTTCGCTGATCGCTGCTGGCATCGGACCCAGCCGGAATCAGGTCGGAGCGCAGGCGATCATCGTGAGGAGTTCATAGGTGGCGGCTGCGTCGTCATTCTGGTTGAGCACCACGGCATCCCAGCGGACCTCGCCGTAGCCGGCGCCGTCGCGCAACTTCTTCTCCTTGCAGGTCAGCACCACGCGCATCTCATCGCCGGGATAGGTGGGCGACAAGAAGCGCAGCCTGTCGAGGCCGGTGTTGGCGAGCACTGGGCCCGGGTCGGGCCAGACGAACAGCCCGGCGGCGGCCGACAGTACGAAGTAGCCGTGCGCAACACGTCCCTCGAAGATCGGGCTTGCCTTGGCGGCGACGTCATCCATGTGGGCGTAGAACGTGTCTCCCGTGAGGTCGGCGAAGCGTTCGATGTCGTCGATGGTGACCGTGCGCGAGTCGGTCTCGATAGCGTCGCCGACGTCGAGGTCGTCGAACGTGAGCTTGAACGGGTGCCCCTTGTCGGTGCGTCGGGTCGCTCCCCTCACGTAGACACCAGTGATCGCCGTGAGCATGTCGGGCGAGCCCTGCACCGCGGTGCGCTGCATGTGGCGCATCACACCCCGGATCCCGCCCAACTCCTCGCCGCCACCGGCGCGACCTGGCCCGCCGTGGACAAGTTGAGGCAAAGGTGAACCGTGACCGGTGCTGGACGCAGCCGACGCGGCATCGAGCACGTGCACTCGACCGTGGTACGCGGCAATGCCGAGCGTGAGGTCGCGGGCCTCGGCGGCGTTGGCGCTGCACACGGTCGCTACGAGACTGCCGCGGCCGAGGGCCGCGATGTCGACGGCGTCGTCGAGCGACGAGTACCCCATCAGGGTGCTCACCGGGCCAAACGCCTCGATGTCATGCACGGCTGCGGCCCGGCTATTTGGCGCCACCAGCAGCGTCGGTGACATGAACGCTCCCCGCTCGACGTCAATGCCGGAGAACGTGGCATCGTCAGGCCCAAATGCGATTTCGGCCACCTCGGCGAGTCGAGCGACCGCCGAGATCACCTCATCGCGCTGAGCGAGGCTGGCGAGCGCACCGACCTGCGTGGCCTCGTCGGCGGGGTTGCCGACGGTCATGCGCGACAGTCGTTCGCGCAGTGCATCGGTCACGTCGCCGATCTGTTCGTCAGGGACGATGATCCTGCGGATGGCGGTGCACTTCTGGCCCGCCTTGACCGTCATCTCACTCGCCACTGCGTCGACGAAGAGATCGAACTCGGGTGTGCCGGGTATTGCACTCGGCGCGAGAATCGCCGAGTTCAACGAGTCGGCTTCGGCGGTGAAGCGCACGCCGTCGGCCACGACCCCGGCGTGTCTGCGGAGGTGCGCGGCGGTTGCCGCCGACCCAGTGAACGACACGGTGTCCTGACCGTCGAGGTGGTCGAGCAGGTCGCCGGCGTCGCCACTGATCAACTGCACCGCACCAGCCGGCAAGATCTCGGAGGCGATGATCTCACGTACGGCGGCCTCGGCAAGGTACGCGGTCTGGCTCGCCGGCTTGACGATCGTTGGCATCCCGGCGAGGAACGACGGTGCGAGCTTCTCGAGCATCCCCCACACCGGGAAGTTGAACGCATTGATCTGCACCGCCACACCGTGCAGCGGCGTCGCAATGTGCAACCCGAGGAACGACCCGTCACGCGATAGCGATTCGATTTCGCCGTCGACCAGCACGCTGCTGTTCGGCATCTCACGCCGGCCGATGCCGGAATAGGCGTGGAGGACACCGATTCCGCCCTCGATGTCAACCCACGAATCCGAACGCGTGGCACCGGTACGAATCGACAACGCATAGAGCGGCTCGAGGCGACCACCGAGGTGCGTTGCCAGCGCCTTGAGCATCGAGGCGCGCTGGTGGAACGTGAGGTTGCGCAAGGCCTGGCCACCCACGGTTCGGGCATGGTCGACCGCCGCTCCCATGTCGATGCCCGCCGATGAAATCGCCGCCACCACCTCCCCTGTCGCTGCGTCGAGCAGTGCAGTGCCCTCCTCCGACGGCGACTCCCATCGACCGCTCACATAGCTCTGCAGCGTTGCCATTTCATCCTCCTGGATCTAGCCGTCCCGAGCGCAGCGCTCGCCATGACGGCTCCTTGTCGCGGCCGAGTCGACGACGAATGCCGTCGGCCGGGTTTCTTGGCCGTCAGGCTTGACCCCGACTTCGGAGGACTGTAATGATACATCAAGCGACCTGTCCAGTGGCATTTGTGTGTCACCTCGATCGGCGCCGCAGCCATCTCGAACGGAGACCATCAGATGAGAACCCTCACAGCGTCACCCGTTGGCGGGCGGACTTGGCGCGACCTCGATGAGTTCCAGGAGTACATCGACACTGGCGGCATGGTCGAACCTGGCGATGAGATGCCCGACGAGTACCGCAACGAGGTGTTTCGCTTCATCGAGTTCCACGCCAACTCCGAGTTGATGGGCGGGCTCACCGAGCGCGACTGGATCCCCCACGCACCCGGCTTGCGGCTCAAGCAGGTCTTCCTCGCCAAGACCCAGGACGAGATCGGCCACGCACACCTGCTCTACATGATCGCCGCAGACATGGGTCGCAAGACTCGCACAGAAATGCTCGGAGACCTCTTCGACGGGCGCTCGAGATTCCACAACGTGTTCCACTACCAGGCGGTCACCTGGGCCGATCAGGTGGCGATTGCGTTTCTCGTCGATGCTGCTGCGTTCGCCAGCCAGCGCGCGGTGTTCGCCGAGTGCACCTACGGCCCATACAAGCGGGTGCTCAAGCGGATCGTCGCCGAAGAGGGATTTCACATGCGCCACGGCGAGGAGATGCTCTTGCGTCTCGCCACCGGGACCGCAACCCAGCGCGAGATGTTCCAAGCTGCCCTCGACCGGTGGTGGTGGCCTTCCGTGCAACTCTTCGGCCCCGACTCCCCACCGGGCGATGCCGATCCGCTGCTGCGTTGGAAGATCAAGTCCGAACGCAACGAAGCGCTGCGCCATGCCTACGTCCAGAAGTACGTCCCGCTCCTCCAGGGCTACGGGTTCGACATCCCCGACGACGGACTGCATCAGGTGGACGGCCAGTGGAAGACCAGCGAGATCGATTGGGAACCCCTGAAGGCGACGATGCGCAACGGCGGCCCCGCCTCGGCGCGTCGGATCCGCGCTGCGGCCGACAACTGGTCCGACACCGCCTGGGTCCGAGAGGCGCTGGGATGAGCGACACGAGCACCTCTGCGAACGTGCCCACAACCAACACGCTGCGCCACGCGGTGAGCGCAGCGATAGCGACGGTCACCGACCCGGAGTACCCCGACGTGTCCATCGTTGAACTCGGGCTCCTCGAATCGATCGAGATCGACGCCGTCAACCCGACCATTACCGCCCATGTCGGCCTCATCCCCACGTTCGGCGGGTGCCCAGCGCTCGCGATGATCGCCGCCGACGTACGCCACGCCGTCGAGGCCGTCGACGGCGTCGGCCGCTGCATTGTCAACTGGCTTCCTCGCCCCGTATGGACGACCAAGCGGATGACCGCCGGCGCGCGGCGCACACTCGCCGACGACTACACCGTCGTACTGCGACGCAAGGACGGCGGCCTGCGCTGCCCGGTGTGCGGCGGTGGCGATGTTGACGACCAATCCCTGGCGGGTCCCACGCGTTGCCGTTCGATCGCCTGGTGCAACGGCTGTCGGAATGCTGTCGAGGTGATGAGGAACTGAGATGCAGCAATACGAGGTCTTCCTGAAGAAGTCGGGCCGCGAGGAGTTCCGCCACGCCGGGACGCTTGACGCACCAGATCCCGAGATGGCACTGCTGCTCGCGCGCGAGACGCACAGCCGCCGAGCCGAGGGCGCCGAGATGTGGCTGGTCGACCGCGCGTACGTGTTCGTCGCTGACACCGCCCAACTGTCCGTCAACATTGACAAACCTCACCGTCACAACGATGGCGCACTCGTCGCCGCCCGTCGCAAGCAGGACCGCAAGAGCAGGGCTGTCGAACCGAGCCACCGTCCACTCATCCCCACGACCTTGAGCAAGGAGCGACTGTGACCCTTTCACCCGGCGGCGGCGAGTATGTCCTGGCCCTTGCCGACGACGAGCACATGATCGGTGCCCGACACACCTCGTGGATCGGCCTCGGACCATTCCTCGAAGAAGACCTCGCGTTCTGCTCGATTGCTCAGGACGAACTCGGCCATGCCATCTCGCTCTACGAACTCGTTCTCAGCGACAAAGTCGGCATCGGGATCCGTGACGACTTCGAGGCTCGCGATGTGCATCTCGACAGGTTCGCGTTGCAGCGCTCGCCGGGCGAGTATCGGAGCTGTCATCTCGCGGAACGCGGATGCACCGACTGGAATGACTCGCTCGTGCGCCATTGGCTCTACGACCGTGCCGAAACCATCCGCTGGACGGCGCTGCTCGACTCGAGCAACGAACATCTCGCCGCGATCGCCACCCGGGCTCTAAGCGAGGAGTCGTTCCACCTCGAACACGCCCAGCAGTTCATGTCACGTATCGCGCCAGCTCGCCCCGACCCGATCATCGGGTCGATCACCAAACTGCTCCCGATTGCGCTCGGCATCTGGGATCCGGTCGACGGCGAGCCCGAGGCGGTTGCCGATGGCGTCACCACCGCGACGTCTGCCGAACTAGCTGAATACTGGGAACTGGCGGTGCGAGCTGAGCTCTCCGACTGGGGTCTCGACATCGACTGGCCGACTGGTACGTCGACGCGCGACGTGCAGAACCACCGCCGGAACCGAACCGCCGGTTTCGACGGGTTCCAAGCCGATCTGTGCAAGGTCATCGACGTGGACCCCGCCGCTCGGTGGTGACTTTCCCGTTCAGGCCTCGCCCGAATCTGCAACCGTGACCTCGACCTGATAGCGAACTGGAGAATGCCATGACCGACCAAGCGATCATCGTCGATCAGATCGACAACCGCTCCATCATCACCCTGAACCGACCCGAGGTTCTCAACAGCCTCGATGCGTTCATGGTCGAACGACTCCACCACGCCTTGGACGCCTGCGCTGGCTCCCGTGCCGTGGTCGTTCGAGGAGCGGGCCGCGGCTTCTCGGCGGGCCGCGACCTGTCGAATGCTCAGCCGCTCGAAGAGGATGCACGTCTGATCCTCGCCGACCTCTTCAACCCTGTCGTCGCGCGGCTGCGCACACTCCCGATGCCGACGATCGCCGCGGTTCACGGACCAGCCCTCGGCGTCGGCTTCGGACTTGCGATGGCGTGTGACATCGTCGTCGCAGCCGAACGCAGCAACCTTGGATCCCCGTTCGCGAACATTGGGTGTGTTCTCGACTCCGGAGGGCACGCCGCCCTCGTCCATCGGGTCGGCCCGCACCGTGCGCTCGAACTCGTCTACACGGGGCGTCTCCTCAATGGCCAAGAAGCCGCAGCAATCGGACTCGTCAACGAGGTGGTGGCCGACGACAAGCTTGACGCCTACGTCAATGAACTCGCGACCAAGATCGCAAACGGACCCACTGCGGCGTTCGCTGCCTCCAAACGAATCGTTCATGCCATCGCGGACGGCGCGCTCGACTTCGACGCCGTGCTGGCCGCCGAGGCAGACGCGCAGGGTGAACTCGCAGGCGGACACGACTACGTCGAGGGAATCGGGGCGTTCATGGCGAAGCGACCGCCGCAGTTCCGAGGTCGGTGATCTTCGCCCGTTGACCAATCCAGCCGAGCCAGCAGGTCACCACTGCGTGGCGAAGAACTGAGCCTCACAGAACTGGTAGATGCCGTCGCTCGCTCCCTCGCATCCGAGACTGGACCGTTTCATGCCGCCGACGGGGCCCTAGGGTCGGACACCGCTCCCCGATTCAGGCCGATCATGGCGGTCTGGACCTGCTCGCTGACCGCCAGTTCCTTTGCAAGGTCCATGGTGTACACATAGCCGGCCAAGCCCGTCTCGGTGTCGTTCGCAAGCGCGACCGCCTCGTCGACATCGTCGAAGTGGACCACCGGTGCAACCGGGCCGAAGATCCGTTCCGAGGATCGATGAACCCGCAGCGACGTTGTCGAGCACTGCGGGTTCCTAGCACGAGCCTGGGCCGCTCGGTGCTCGGCCACCAAGTTCCATCGTCGCACCCTGCTTGACTGCCTCCGCCACCAGACGGTCGACCTCGGACACGGCTTGATCGCCGACCGCGACGAACCTGGCCACGGCCTCGATCCAGCAGTTGGCGAGCACTCACGATGTCGCGAAGACACCTGCAGGCTTGCCGCTGGCGACGATGCGGGCGATCGAGCCGTCGACTGCATCGAGCACGTACATGTTCATTGCGGTCACCGTCGCTCACTCGTTTGAGCAGTGAACGTGCTGGGCAACAGCGAACTCTACGCCAGCGCTGGTCAAGGCGGGTTCGAGATCCGGACCTTCATCTTGATCAGCGCCACCGCCAACGGTGCGCCGGGCACCGTCCACTTCTACGAACCGCTACCGATCTTCGCTGTCGGTTGCACGATCGTGACCTACGACCTCGCCCTGCATAGCTACGGCCCGTCCTAACCGCTCTTCAGTCCGCCGGGCTGAACCGAGGGAGTTCGATCCAATAGATCTCGGCTCCTTCGTCGGTCGAGAGTACAGGGGATTCACTTACTTCGAAAGCAAACGCAGTACCACTCCCGAACACCTTTCCGTCGACGGTAAGGTCGCCATCGACCACGTACTGGAGTCGCCGAGATCGGAGCGGTTCGAGTCGGAGCTCCGCCCTGGGATCCATGAGGGTGAACCCGATTGAGACACACCGCTCGGTGACGGTGAGAAGATGCTTGTGATGAACTCCGTGATCGTTTGAACTCGGTATCCAGGCAAACGAGCCAGGATCGACGATGATCGGCGACCCGTATCGCGGCGCCGGGTAGTCGACGGGCTTTCCATTCACGTGCTCCCAGGCCGCCTCGTAGCCGTCTTTCCGGGCAACGGTCCCGGTCGGAGGAGTGCTCTCATCAGTGCGGGGGCGATACATCCCGTCGTCGAACGTTCCGCTTGCCGCCAGCTCTTCGCTCGCCGTCCGAAGCGTGTCGTAGTCCATGAATCCCGATCCGCTCGCACCACCGAACTGCAAACCGAGGACGAGTCCGTCAAGTCCTTGCTGTGGGCCGTAGAAGGTTCCCTCCGGAAAGTATGCGACGTGACCTTGGGGAATGATCGACCTGGGTGCCCAGGTGTGCTCACCTTCAAGGACGTAGTGGATCTGGTCGAAATTGTGGTGGTGGCGAGGGGTGGTGTAACCGGACCCGATGCGGAGGACGCTGAACTCGTAGTTGTCCGGTTCGCCCGGATCTCCCTTGGACAGACGTGCCATGCCGATGTCACTGTTCCGGTGCGGGGAGTTGAAGTTGGGTGCAACGTCGTTCGTGTGAACTGCTCGCATGAGAGTCTCCGTTCGGACAGGCGCGGCGAAGAATTTTCGTCACATGATTGTAGGACAATAACGTCATCTGTTCTGGACCGCAAGACAGCACCCGCAGACAAGGCGCACCCGTCAACTCACGCAAGTTGGAGTCGCACCACCGTCGGCGACCCGCGCTGGCGGCCCTGCTCGAAGCCGGGGAGGCCGCCGTCGGTTCCCAAGAAGACGTCACCGATCCAGGGGTTCTACGGGGAGAAGTCCCAGACCACGGATTGGTCGCCCTCCGGTGCAATCCGAACGATCCTTCCTGATCCAAGTCCGGTGGCGTACCCGGACGCCATTCGGGTGGGCGACGATTCCTTCGACGAAGTCGCCCTCGTCGAGCGTTGCAACCGTCGTGGTCTCGGCCGTCTCGATCGGGAGGTCAAAAAGGTTCATGGAGTTCCAATCCGTGAGTCATCAAAGTTGACTGGACACCGCCCATTAACCTCTGACAAGATTGACCTACAATCTAGTAGCCGGATCCATGATGCGACCGGTTATCACTGAGGGGGAATCATGTACAACGTTAAGAAATCATCCATCGCCGCGTTCGTCGTAGTGACGCTCGCCGCCGCCGCGTGCGCCAGTGACGACGATGCGGCCACGAGCGAGCCGGTGACCACCGAAGCTGTCGAAACAACGCTGACCGTTCCGGAGCCGACATCGACCGATGAACCAACTCCGGTTGAGACCTCTCCGCCGTCGACCGATGCAGAAGTCGAGCCGGCAACCGGCGAGCCGATCGTGATTGGGACCCTTGTCATCGAATCCGGCGGCCTCGATGTGACCGGCAACTACCAGGCGTTGTCAGCCTTCATGGCCGAGTACAACGCGCGGGGGGGTTACAACGGGCGACCGGTCGAGGTCATCAAAGTGGACAGTGGGGCAGACCCTGCTTCGAACGCCGCTGCGGGAAGTGAGTTGGTGGAACGCCAGAACGTCCTTGCCATGGTCGGTGGCTCTGCGTTCCTCGACTGCATCGCGAACGGAGCGCTCTACGAGAGCTCGGGCGTCCCCGTCATCAACGTTCCCCTTGACGGATTCTGTGCAACGAACCAACAGGTCTTCCCACTCGGCGTCGGCTCAGACACCGCTGTCCTCCCGGCCATCCAGTGGATGATCGAGGACCAAGGAGCGTCGACGGTGGCCTACGTCGCGCTCGACATCCCGCAATCCCGCACTGGGGGCGATCTGATCTCGAAGACCGCAGCGTCGCTTGGAGCTGAGTTGGTGATCGCCGAGTACGCCCCGTTTGGTGGGAATCCGGACATCGAGGGCATTGCCGGGCGGATCGCTCAGGCTGATCCCGACGCCATCATGCTGGGTCTCAACGAGCCGTTGACGGAGGCACTGATCCAGGCGCTAGCGACCCAGGGCATCAGCCCGAGCGAGACGACGATGGTCGTTTCGCCTGGCTTGTACACGAAGGCGTTCGTTGACCTGGTCGGAGAAGCCGGGGAAGGGCTCTACCTGGTTGACAGCTTCCCACTGCTCGACAGTGGCGACGAACAGACCGACGAGATGCTCGCTGCACTCGACGAGCACGTCGAGGATCCGACCCCCGACGTCTTCGAACAGTTCGGTTGGATATCCGGGCAGGTTTTCGTGGCTGCACTCGAAGCGCTCGACGGCGCAGATCCGACCCGCGAGAACGTCACTGCTGCACTGCGCACGCTGGTCATCGAACCCGGTGGCACGCTGTGGCCAGCGACTCTCGACTTCACGATGTTCCCGATCGTGATCGACGTCGTTCCCGGGTACATCGCCCGCCTGGCGGACGGTGAGTTCCGAGAACTCGACGGCTCACTGATCCTCGCCCCCGTGCCTGCTGCGGGCTGAGGACTCCCGCACGCTGTGGGACAGTTTGTCGTTCTGGGTCTCATCACCGGGGCCATCTATTCGCTCTTCGCACTCGGCATTGTTTTGATGTACCAGACCACGGGGGTGGTGAATGTGGCATACGGTGCGATGGGCGTGTTGGCTGCATACGCCTTCCAGGCGCTGAGCGATCACCTGGCAACAGGCGTCGCGTTCTTCGCTGTTCTCGGCTTGAGTGTGATCTTCGGTGCGATGCTGGGCGGGATCACGCTGCCGGCCAGATTCGCGTCCGTTGCGACGAAGTCGGTGGCTGCGCTCGGCCTATTTGTTGCAGTGCCGGCGATCGTTGCGGTCGCCTGGGGGACCGATATCAAGCCGACCCCCTTCCTGACACGTACGACGGCCTTCACCTTCAGCGGTGTGGTGGTGACGACCCAACAAGCAATCACCTTCATGCTGGCGCTCGGGGCGGCTGGGGCGATCTATGCGTTGTTCCGCTGCGGCCCACTCGGGTCAGCCCTTCGGGCTGTCGCGGCCGACGTGAGAACGTCACAGCTCATCGGACTTCCCGTAAAGCGATTGTGGGTGGTGTCGTGGAGCATCGCTTCGTTCGGGGCAGGACTCGCAGCCATGCTCGTGATCCCGACGACCTCGATGTCGATTCATGCACTCACCTTCGTCGTGCTGACCCCCCTGGCGGCAGCACTTGCTGCGCAGCTGCGCTATGCAGGAGTTGCGCTCGGCGCGGCGATGGTCGCCGGATTGACGGAGGGAGTCTTGGCCAAGGACGCTGATTGGTCGACGTATCGGGGCCTCGTTCCGTTGACCGTCGCTCTCGTCGGAACCAGTCTCACGCGGTCCTCTTCGTTCGCGAACAAGTGGGAGCGAGTGTGAGCGGAGCAGACGCCCGAACCGACACGCCTTCGACGACTGGGCCGGTCGACGGCGCGGGCGACGAGGCGTCGGATCGATACCGCTCCCGCCAGCGTGGGATCATCGGCGTCGTCGTTGCCCTGACACTCATCGCCTTGCCGTGGATGATCGAATCGTTCTGGCTGGGCATGATCACCCAGTCCTTCGTTTGGATGATCGCGACTCTGTCCGTCGTGGTCTTGTACCGAGCAACAGCAGCGGTGTCGCTCTGTCAGGCGTCGTTCATGGGTGTGGCAGCCAACGCAGGCACGTGGTTCGTTCTGGAGCGTGGCTGGCCGGTGGAGGTCGCACTCTTCACCGGAGCGATCGTCGCGGTCCCGGTCGGCATGGTGCTGGTCTTCCCCGCCCTGCGGCTGCGGGGCATCGAACTCACGATCCTCACCTTGATGGTCGGGGTCGCCATCGAAGCGCTGCTGTTCGCCGGCGGCGCGCCCTTCAAGGCGAGTGACCTTGGGTTGTTCCTCCAAGACCGCAACCTTCTCGGTATCGACTTCGGTCAACGAACACCTGCCTACTTCGGCTCGCTGGGGCTCACGACCCTTGTATTCGGCGCAACGCTGTTGCTCTTACGAGGTCGCGTGGGCCAGACCTGGCAAGCGATCCAGACCGGTAACGCAGTGGCGGCATCAGCCGGTATTTCTCTCCTCCGATACAAGGTGCTCGGCTTCGCTATCGCAGCCCTAATTGCGGGTACAGCCGGCTCGTTGTTGCTCGCAGTCCAGGGTTCTGCGGATGGTTCGTCGTTCAACGTCGTGGTGTCGATCCGCCTTGTTGTGCTCGCGATGGTCGGAGGGGTTGCGGAACCGGTCTCGGCTGTCATCGGGGGAATCGTCAATGGTCTGGGCTTGCAGATTCCCGGTGAGTTCGGACTCGTTGGCGACTGGCTCGACCTCGTGCTCGGGATCGCCGTCATCGTCGCCATCCTCGGACGTCGACTTGCAGCCGAACGTCATCCTGCAGAGCTGGAGGAGGGACAGGCAGCACACTCCCGACGGGCGGCCCCGCTTGCGATCGGATCGGTCGTGCTCCTGGCCTCGATGGCACTCCCTTGGTTCGATGGGACCGGCGGAGCGATCGCCGGATGGCAGATGCCCGCCTTGTTCGTCGTCGGCCCGCTGGTTGCGGTCACTCTCGGGTTGTTCGTCGCCAGTCGACTCCGCCACCAACGGCCGCCACCAACGGGGATCCTTCGTATCCTTCTGGCGCTCACGATCGTGATGATGGGGCTTGTTGCGGTCCGCGTTGCGATCGGTTCCGGCGTCTTTTTCGGAGTGTCCGGGATCGAGAGCGAACCGGGCGTCCGAGTCGAACGTGCCTGGGGTCTGCTGTTGGCCGCGCACGGAGCGTTGCTCGTGATCGCCACTGCCGTGTCACTGCTGCTCGAATCGCGGTCCGAAACGAAAGCTCCACAGGACGACTTTTCCCCAAGTACCGACGACGTGGGCAATCTACCTACGCCGCAGCCGAGATGATGGACGCCCGTGTCGGAACCGGGTTGGACATCAATGTTGCTGTCGTCGAGTGACCGGCTGACTCAGCGCCCGGTCGCTCAGATCGGGAAGACAGATTCGGGTGGTGCTGGATAGGCGCCAGCGTCGATCAACGCCGTCCCCCACGGACCGAGAATGTCCTCGATCGTGGTCAGGTCAATATCGGAGATCGTGTCGGCGAGTTGGATCTGTTGTGCGTCAATCGATCCCTCGAGTTGGTCGCGGGTCGCCTGACCGAGCTCGGTGAGCTCATCTCCATCCAGCAGACCTCGCTGTCGGACCCGGTCGAGGCCAGCGTCATTGGCGTGTTGGTCGAATCCCATCAGAGAGGTGCGGAGCTCGAAGGGCATTCCGACCCAGGCGGCGGTCAGCAGGTTGACTTCGACGGCGTCCAGTCCGGACGCGGCCCAGCTGATCGTGTGCGAGTCGCCGCGATGCTCGCGGATCTCGTCGCAGGCTCGCCACAACGCCGTCCACGGATCAACGGAAGGAATGAGGTCTCGGCGAGCCGCGAACATCGCTCGGCCCACGACCGGTAGCGCCGAAGCTGCGCGATCGAGGAGCGCCACGGCTTCATCGATGGCAGCCGAGTCGGGTTCGCCGAGAACGGAGGTGAGGGTGGCAGCAGCACCTTCGTCGCGACCGGTGAGCAGGTGCTCAAGTGGTGTTCGTGCTTGAATGGCACGAACGGCGCTCTCGATGACGCTGGAATTGAACGGGCCGAACACGGATCCGACGAGGGTGGGGCCGACGACTCCGAGTGGAGCGGAGCGGAAGGCGACGTAGGCGACAAGGGGATCGTCGATGCCGAGCTCCGCTGCAGCTTCGAATGAACTCGTTGACGCAAACGGCGCCGCGCCGATCGGTTCGATGAGCTGTTTGACACGGCGCGACACGTATCGCGCTCTATCAAGGTCAGCCACCACGAACCGTCGCCTCGACGATCTCGGCGTCAACGGTGTAATGCCCGCCTGCAACGCCGACGGCACCCTCGGGCAGACCACCGGGGCCGATCACCGGTATGGCACCGGGCAGAAGTAGATGGTCAGGAACTGAGCGCAGCCCGCCGGCGAGGATCGGGTCCGTTGCTGCCATGTCCGCAATGATCGACGTTGGCGCACCGATGGCGGCCGACATGGCAGCTTTTCGCCTCGCAAGTTCGATCATGATCGGGGCTGCGGCATCCGAACGGGCCGCTGCGATGATCGTGCCTGCTCGGTCGACGACGACGACGGCGATCGCTGCCTGCTTGTCGTCGGCGATCTTCATCGCCTTGTCGACGTACCGACGAGCGTTCGTCGAGGAGATCATGCCCATCGCCGTCACCCGACCGCGACGATGGTCGCCGTGGAGTCGATCGCTTGGCCGTCCGCGACCGAGATGAACGGCACCGCCTCGTCGTTGCGGGGAAAGTCTCGGGCGTACTCGAGATAGCGCTTCAAGCCCCAATCCGATTTGGTCAGCGAGCCCGGGCGAATCCGGATGGTCGTCATGATCGGCTTGTCGTCTTTCACCAGTTCTCGAGCGAAACCCTCCATCATCTTCAGCCTGGTCTCGATCTCCTCGTCGCTTCCGTCGCGAGGGGTAAGTGCCACCGAGTAGTTCTGACAGTGCCCCGGGATGGTCGGGCGAGCGGTCGACAGCGCAATCACGTGCATCGGACCAATCGTCCCCTCCAGGCTGAAGATGTTCGACCCGTAGATGCGCACATGCTGATCGATCTCCCCGAAGAGTGCGTGGCGCATCTTCTGCTGATAGTCGATCTTCAGCTCATCGACCTGCATTCCCGAGGGATCACTCAGCAACGTCAAGCCGTGCACGGCCTCGAGGTGCTCGAAGTCGAGCGAGTTTGAGAACAAGACGTACGGGTCGACTGGGTAGCTGAATTCATCGACGTCGACCAGGTAGCTCAGTTCGTCGTCGGCGATAGAGAACCCCGGCAGTTCGAACGTCGGCTCGGCGCCGTTGAAGGCCCACACCAGACCGAAACGTTCGACCGTGGGAAACGAGAACAGCTTCGCTCGCTCGGGCACGACGTCACCCTTTGGGTGCTCGGCGCACTTCCCGGTGCCGTCGAATTGCCAGTGGTGGAAGACGCAGCGGAGATTGGCGCCGACGACGGTTCCAAGTTGTAGGTCGGCCCCCAAGTGAGGGCAGAACGGGCTGGTCACGTGGGCTTCGCCGTCCTCGCCGCGCCAGGCCACCACCCGCCCATGGAGAAACACGACCGACATCACGTCGCCCTTGCCGAGTTCCTCCGTCGTGCAGATCGGATACCAACTTTCGTTGAACCCTGCGTCTCCCTGGGGGGCCACCGCAAGTGGCGTGTCGACGGGTGCGATAGTCACGGCATGTCTCCTGTTCATCCAAGCTTCACTTTCGCCCACATTGTAGGACGAAGTTGTACTAGATCATAAACGTCCGCCAATTTCGAATCCGAACGGAAACGTTTCCTCCGGCGCTGAAGCGTCCAGGTAGACGAAATTGCCCACGCCTACGGCAATGAAAATTCCGGCCCAAGTGCGCTTCGGATTCGGGCCGCCTGCAGTGCCGAGCAGCACGACTTCGGTTCGCGTTGGCTCGGGTGGCCCGACAACAGCGGGAAGCGTCGCTTCTCGGGTGATGAACGTTCGACCACGTTGGTTGCTGGTTTCGTTGTGCCAGATCGCTGCGGTCAGCGCAAGGAGGTCGTTGCAGCACCCGCGCACACACCAGCAGGTTTGCGTCCGTGACGGCTGACCCAGGCGCCCGTCACCCCCGCCACGCCGCTTCCCGCACCGATCGATCCGACCTGACACCGCGAACACTTGACACGACACCCTCCCCGGCCCCCGCCGTCATCAGCTCACCCGATTCGGACCCACGGTCCTAGGTGATGCATTCGTGTGGAACGCGCGAACCTTTCGGAACCAAATTGTCTACGAGGAACTCGTAGTATAATATCGTCAGGCAATGCAACGGAATGCAGCCGATAGGTCGGTGCCTCGAGCTGCGTTGGACAGCGGAGGTCGAATGAGAGGCAGTGTTGTGACATCCGAGCCGCTGCTCAGTTTGCATCGAGTTTCCGTTCGGTTCGGCGGAGTGGCTGCGCTCACCGATCTCGACCTGTCTGTTGATCGAGGCGAGGCAGTCGGGATCATCGGGCCGAACGGCGCGGGTAAGTCGACGACGCTCAACGTCCTCTCCGGTTTCGTCGCTCCGAACTCGGGCGACATCCGACTTTGCGGTTCGTCGATCCGGTCGATGCCCCCCCACATACGCGCACATTCTGGGATTGGGCGGACTTTCCAGACACCGCGTCCCTTCGAGGGACTCACGACCAGAGCCAGCATCGACATCGTTCGTCGAAGTCGGCCCCGTCGACCGCATCGCCGGGCAACGGTGGCGCAGGTGAAGC
>Ga0335394_10000726_pt1 | contig 35933 bp, 23 predicted proteins | sample MAT03_FD_205741 | JGI IMG/M metagenome (GOLD analysis project Ga0335394, IMG submission 205741) | Freshwater microbial communities from Lake Fryxell liftoff mats and glacier meltwater in Antarctica - MAT-03 (spades assembly) (version 2) ...
GAAAGAGCGGCTGAGGAAGGAATCGCAGGTCATCGAAAGTAGGTGGCAAAAGTATATTGACAATGACCCTTACTACAGCCCTCATTTAACCAGAGCTTGTCAAGACAGCGGTATCAGATTGGAGGATGAGAACTGGCGGGGGAATCATTAGGAACATCCAATTAGTGTAGGGTGTCAACTTACGCCTAAACGCTTCTGTATCTCTGGTTTTTACCAAAGTCTCGATCCCCCTAAATCCCCCTTAAGAAGGGGGACTTTGAACAATATTCCCCGTTTTGTAGGGGCGGTGCCCCCATAGGTGTCAACTTAAGGTACAACCCATAGTCCGGCAAGGGTTGAAACCCCTGCCTCAAAGCGCAAGTCCTCTCAAAGAGGACTGAAGAACTCATTAGTCCTCTTTGAGAGGACTTTAGCTATTAGACAGGGGTTTCAACCCCTGGCGGACTGGCGGGTGAACAAGATGACTGGCGGGCTTTCGGCTTAAGTTGACACTAATGGGTGCCCCCGTGCCCGCCCTGGGTGCAGACAGGTTAAATAAACCCGCCCCCACCCCGCAGATCAACCCTTCTAGACCAAACTAAAAAAACGAAATCTACAGTACAAAGCTATGAATAACTCATTACAAGTGCACGAAGAAACTGCTTCTAGTTATTTCAACCGGGGCAACCTATTTAAACAGTCGGGTAAATTAGAGGAAGCCGCCGCCGCCTACCGTCGCTGCACTGAAATCAACCCTGATTTTTCCTGGTATCACCACAATTTAGGTGAAGTTTTGGCGAAATTGGGGCAGTGGGATGCGGCTGAGAAAAGTTACCGCAGCGCCTGCGAACTTAACCAAAATTCGGCTTGGTCTTGGCACAATTTAGGGGAGGTTTTGGAACAGCAGGGCAATCTTGATGCAGCGGTGACAGCGTACCGCAAAGCTGTAGAAATATATCCGGATTTCTACGAGTTTCATAATAGTTTGGGGAAGGCTTTGTGCTTGCAAGGTCAACTGGATGAATCTGTAAGTTGTTTGCGAAAAGCGATCGACCTTGACTCGGAATCGGCTTTGCCTTACCAAAATTTGTGGGAGGCTTTGGCAAGGCAGGGACGGGTTAACGAAGGGATTGAGTGCTTGCAAAGGGCGATCGAGCTTAATCCGGGTGAACCAGAATTGTATCTGAAGTTGGCAGAGGCTTTGCAGGGCAAGAATGAATTAGCAGAGGCAGTGGGTTATTACCGAAAGGCGATTCAGTTGCAGCCCGATGGGCATTGGCCTCATTATAAGTTGGGAACGGCGTTATCGGCACAGGGTAAGTGGGAAGAGGCGATCGCATCTTATTCGCGGGCGGCTGAGTTGGAACCGGGTTCGGCGATCGTGCATCACTATTTGGGGCATACTTTGTCGATCGTCCAGCGGTGGGATGAGGCGATCGAATCTTATCGGAAAGCGCTTGAGCTTGTCCCTGAGTCGGCTATAGTATACCAACATTTAGGGGATGCGCTGGCAGCACAGCAAAAGTGGGAGCAAGCTGTCGGGGCATACCGCAAGTCGGTTGAGTTCGAGCCGAATTCGCTAGAGGCTCAGGATCATTTGGGGTTTGCTCTGTATCAGTTGGGGCGGTGGGATGAGGCTGTTTCTGCGTACCGCAAAGCTATAGAAGTTTCTCCTAGTTCGGATGTGGTTCAGTGCCATTTAGGGGATGCTCTGCAAAAGCGATCTCGCGTGCAACCGCTTCAGAAAGATATTGAGCTCGATTTAGATGAGGCGGTGAAGTGTTATCGCAGGGCGATCGAATTGAATCCAAGCAATTTGGATGCGGCTCAAAAGGCTCTGGAGATTAAGTCTGACGACTCGGAGCTTTATTTGCAGTTAGGGAAAGCTTTAGCACAACAAGGGCAGTGGGATAGGGCGATCGCTCAGTACCGCCTGGTTCTAGATGAGAATTCTGACTCTTGGGAGGCTCATCATTTCTTAGGGGAAGCTTTGACAAAACAAGGACAGTGGGATGGGGCGATTGCTTCTTACCGCAGGGCGATCGAAATTAACCCTGAGTATTCTTTGTGTTACTGCGGTTTAGGGGATGCTTTGATGGGTAAGGGTTCGACTGAGGAGGCGATCGAGTTTTATCAAAAGGCGATCGAGCTTAATCCTGATTTAGCTGAAGTTTATGATAAATTGGGTGATAGTTTGGCTAAAGTGGGGCGACAAAAGGAGGCTAGTGTTTGTTATCGCCAGGGGCTGGAAGTGAAGGTGAAGGCTGGGTAATCAACTTTGGCTTTTTTCAGAAACCCGGTTTTTGGCAAAAACCGGGTTTCTTGCTCTAGGATTTACCAAGGGAGAAAGCGGATCGCTCTAATTCTGATTGTACCTGTTTCAGTTTTAAGCGCGATCGATCCAATTCTCTCTGCATTTCTTCTGCCGTTTGTCTCCAAGTATTCAACTGAGATTTCACCCATTCCTTTTCCGATTGAGTCGCCTCTAATTTAGCTTGTACCTCCTGAGTCGATCGCTGCCAAGCTTCCACTTGCCCTGCTAACTTAGATTTCTCCGCTTCTGTTTGCTGTAATTGTGACTCTTTTTGTGCCACTTGAGATTGTAGATTCTGCACTTGCTGGGCTAACTCTTTTGCTTCTGCAATAAAAGCCTCTTTTTGAGCTTCTAAAATAGCGGGGTTAGCTTCAGCATACTGGCGAAATTTGTTAAAAATGATCTCCCTAGTGCGAGTAAAATCTGCCCGGTTAAGACTACTGGTGTTAGTGCCATCATTTCTTTGGGTAAATTCGCAGGTAGTTTCTTTGATATGGCCTATGTCAAATTTGCGAGATAGCCGAATTATTAAATCCCAATCTTCATGGGTTGATAAGGTTTCGTCAAATAAGCCTACTTCATCTAAGCAAGATTTTTCGTGCATCAGGCAGAGATTGGGGGTGCAGTTACTCACTAAGATTTTGTCCTTGTCAAAGTCTAAGGAGTAGGGGACACTACGGTGAAGTGTGACATATTCACCATTTTGTTTTTCCTGTTGCGCCATGACAGCATCGGTGTAGGCGATTTTATATTCGCTGTTTTCTAGGAATTTGACTAGGGTTTCGATGTGATTGGGGTAGTAGATATCGTCATCATCTAAGTAGGCGATGTATTTACCACAAGCAGCGCGGATGCCTGTGTTACGGGCGGCGGAGCGATCAAGAGTGCGATCGTGTTTTTTATAGGTAATGTTACCCTTAGTATTGAGGCGCGATATAACTGATTGTACGTCAATGCCACCATCATTGACAACGACAATCTCTAAATCTTTGAAAGTTTGATTAAGGACGCTTTGGATAGCTTGGACAAGCATTACCGGGCGATCTTTGGTAGGGATAATGAGGCTAACAAGGGGGCGACTTATGTTAATCGTTGATTGTCCTACTCGGCGATAGGGTAGTGCGTTTAGTTCTGATGGAGAAATAGGCACAGGAATGGATGTTTTTGGTATAACACCCCGTTGGGCAATACCATATTCTTCTAATATTTTTTCTGTCTCTTGTTGTCCAGCACTTGAAGAATGTTCTAATCCCTGTATATTTTCGTAGTACAATCCCAAGATTTCTGGAAGGCGAGCAAAGTTTTCTGTTTTGCCAATTCTCAGCCAAAATTCGTAATCTCCGGCTGAAGCAAATTCTGGGCGGAAGTAACCATATTTTTCATGCAGAGATTTTCTCCACATTGGTTGACAACCTATGATACAGCGACTTTCTAATTCACCATAGTCAAACGGTGGCCAATTCCAGTGCCGATCTGCCTTGGTCGTTTCCCAAGTATCATTAGGAGTATTAGTGATTAATTGATCTGCATATACTAGGCTAATTTCTGAGTGATTATCTAGGTAGTTAGCCATGATTTCTAAGGCATCGGGGCGGTGTCGGTCATCTGTATTAGCATTGGTGATGTAAGCTCCGCGCGACATTTTAATTGCCTTGTTCCATGAAGCGTAGAGGGTTTCGCGATCGGGGGTGCGCTCGTAAATTATATTCGGATATGTCGCCTGAAACTTTTGAATGATTTCCTGTTCGTTTTGTTCAGAGGCACTGTCAATTACTATGATTTCAAGCAGCCCTTTTTTGTAGAGAGTTTGATCGAGCAAGTTCTCTAAACACTTTGATATAAAATTTTCTGAATTGCAAGTAGAAACTATTGCTGAAAGTTTATAACTACTTTTTTTTGTTGAATTATCAAATTCAACACTAACATCTTTTGCGAGATACTGTTGTGGACAATACTTAATGATTTTAGTTCTTTCATTGGTATAAATCTTGTCCAGAATATAGTCTCCTAATTTTACCAACGGATCGAAACTGTACCAATTTTCATGGCTATAATTGTCGGACTGTATTTCTTCTACCATTTTCGCATAAGAAGCATAATCTAGGTAGTATTTCCCTATTTTCATGCCATACTTTCGCCAAGCCAAATCAGAAAAATTAGTAGGATGTACAACATGATAAGCTACTCTTGAATCTAGAAACTTCAAGTTAACATTTGTGGGGAAAAGAGCAGCGGGCATCCAGTAATCCCACCAAGGCATACCAATACAAAATGTGTCCGTTGGATATAAATCTATAATAGAAGTATCAAAGAAAAAATAATCAAAACCATGTTCATACTTCCCTACTGTATTATCTATCCAATCAAGCGACTGTAGATAGACATCATCAATGGAAGGTAGATTAATCCTATTGCCAAATACAAGAGAATTGACTGATTCCTGGGCAATAAAGAAACGAAAATTAGAATCTGCTTTCAAACATATATCTGAATTGACAATGCCACCTATTTTTGTGCCATGTTGTCGTAGATACAGTAGCATATCATCAAGATATACCAGAGGTCTGCCAGCCTCAGAATGTGCATCACGAGTGACGGCATGAAAAAGTACATTCTGGTAAAGAGGTTGGAGTTGGTCAATTTCTGACTGTATATTTAATGAAACAACCGAAAACCCTAAAGCTTGCCAGCTATCTATCGCCACTCGCTGTTTTTCTTGATTTTTGGGTGCAATACTCGTCACAATTACTACAGCATCGTTCTGATTGGATTGCTTCCCATGCTCTCCTTTTTCAAGAATTGTAACTGTCCTTATACCCCCGTTATTATCTTGTTGTTCATTGGAATTTTTATTGGCAAAAATCTCTCCCAGCGGCAACCTAACAACGATTGGTTCTGGTGCAAGTTTTGAGCTGGTGTATTGTCCATTTTCTAAAAGACGTTCCTGATTCACAACCCCTTCTACTTCCTGCATATACTTATCTATATACAGTTTTGACCGCTGACCTTCATAGGATCTAAACCCACCTAAAAAGTCATCAATAGGGAATAACGACGCATACCGAGAGAAACGTACCCAAAGTTCAAAGTCACCTGCCAGTTCTAGATGTAAATTTAGTTTTGAGCCAGCTTGTTCCCAAAGTGAACGTTTCCAAAATGTACTTTCTTGTTGAATAAATCTTCGTCTTTCTCTAATTTCTTTAGGCAAGTTCAATAGATATTCTCTTGACCACTTTGGAATAGAGGATTCAAAGTAAGTAAGTCTACCATCTCGATCCCATGCAGTTGCTCTGCCAGTTATCCACTGTATTTCTTTATGGTTACTAAAAACTGATTCGACCTTAAAAAAAGCGTTTGGATGATACTTATCATCAGAATTTAGCCACGTCATAATTTCGCCTGTAGTCTTTTTGAAAGCATCATTAATGGCAATATATTGACCTCCATCTGGCTGACTTTGCCAGTAGCTCAAATACTTTTCATACTTTTTAATGATCTCAATTGAATTATCTTTACTGCCACCATCCATGATAATATATTCAAGGTTCGGATAACCTTGTTCCAAAATAGATTGAATACATTCCTCTAAAAATTCTCCTTGATTAAAAGAGGGTGTAACTATTGATATTTTGGGTAGTATTTTTTTGATAATAATGCTTGTTGACACCTTGCTACAGTTATTTTGTATCGAATTATTTACAGGAGAAGATGGTAGACTCGAAGATACATTGATACTATTAATTGATTGTACTTTCAACAGTTTTTTCTTTTTCCATAAAACATTATATGACAGTGGCTTCCCAAATAATTTATAGCTTTGGTGAGTAACAGGTTCCCACATCGCATTGTAAGCCTCTTCAGGCATTACATATAAATCCCCGTCTTTTTGCATTTCAGAAAATGGGATCATCTGATTCACGGTTTCAATGTGTTGAAAAATATATAATAGAAGTTTATTTGTCCAAACATTTGTCTGAACACCTTCTTTTTCGATCACAACATCGAATAAATGAAGAGAAAGACCACCTGATTTCAAAACTCGATTGATATCATCACAGACATTTTTGAAAGTTTCGTCATTTTCTGGATATACGTGCTCTAATGTGGAAAGACTAAATACACAGTCAAAATAATCATCTGGAAGTTCAGGACTAAACTCTCCCATGTATGCAGAAACAAGATGATAACCAAGCTGATCGTAGATTTGCTGAGGGCCATTGCCTACACCTTCAAATTTATCGACATTCCATATTTCATATTGCTGTTTCAATGCTTGAATAACACGAGAGTTACCTCCTCCAACTTCTAACAGTTTTGAACCAGGAGGCAGATTGTCAACTATGAAGTTGTAGACAAGAATGTCTTGATATAACTTCAAGTTAGCTAGGTTATGATTTACTCCTATGTGTTCGCCGAATCTAGGAAGCTTATAAAAATGACTTTGCTTGGAATAGGTAAAATATTCAAAGTCATTCCACATATTTTTAAAATTCATGTTGATCTCGTTTTTTTATTTAGACTCAAACTCATTTTCTAATTAGAAATAGTCTTTGAACTCGTTGGTCTTTAACATAGAACTCATTTGTGGGATGTAAACCAAATTATACTGGAATAAGCGCTATCCTGATTCATTTTTTGATTGATCCTCAATTAACCAATAATAGAATGTATCTCAAACTGTAGGTTTGTGTCAACTCCCAAATTGTCATCTGGAAGTTTCATGACTACAACAAACAATGAGTCCTTGCTTATAATAACCCTTTGTTGTAGTATTAGCCTCTTGCACTGTTCTGAAAAGGAGGAATGGGACAACGGATTGCCAATCGCGTGAGGCTATAGTACAGGTATCTGTCCTGTTATGACCCCAAGCTTGCCTGTTATGACCCCAAGCGCGATCATCGGGACTTACCATACTGCGATACCGCCTCATCCCAGTTCCCATATAGCTCACTACAAGTTGAGAGAGGCTTGAGAGCGGTTGATGCTTTGGAAGATGCGATCGCGAATTGATGACTCGTACTCGTGTTTGGGTACAAACTGGTGCTAGATTAACATAATTTTTCATAAATATCAACTCTTTTTAATCATCATATCTATCAATACTTCGGACATTTTTAGATATAGTCGAGTCTCCGAAACCCTTGCTGGCTATATACTAGACTATTTTTTAACGGTTTAAGTTCAGCGCTAAATTTCAGAAAATGCGTAAAAAATGGCAGGGCTTCCTCCGTAAGGCTTACAGGGCCGTTAAAAAATTGTCCGAAGTATTGATCTATTAATTAATAGGCAAGTTTAGGGTCATAACAGGCAAGATCCCTGTACTACAGGCGGTATAGCACACAAAAGAAAATGCCAAATGCCTGGACTACACGAGAACGCGATTCCTAATCCGTTATCCCATTCCTCCTTTTGTCAAAAGTTGGGGGATCGGGATGCGGGAAAAATTGAAATTGAGGGAACTTGACAAGTGCGTATATCGACCTTATCATAACGTGTATCAATCCGTGTCCCTGTTGTCGTTTCTTAAGTTGATACAGTTATGAGTGATTTGATTAAAGGTGATGAATTACTGCACAAGACTTACCACAGGTTGGGAAAGTGCTTAGAACAGTTGGAGCGCTGGGAAGAGGCAGTGGAAGCCTATCAGCGTGGTATAGAGCTAAATGAAAATTCTTCATTTTCCTATGAAAGTCTGGGCAAATTATTGGCGGAGAAAGGTCAGCTCACTCTGGCTATACAGATGTATAGAACTGCCATTAAACTGAATCCTAGTTTTCATGGTTTCCATTATAACCTAGCTCAGGCTCTGATTGGTAAAAAAGATTTTAAAAATGCGATAGCAGAACTGTTATCATGTATTGATAAAAATTGTCAACATTACCCCTCGTATGATTTAATAGGAGACTTATTGATTGAACAAGGACAAGAGGATGAGTTGATTTATTTATACAAGCAAGGCTTGTTAGCGACCAGCCATAACGATACATATAATCAAAAAATCATACAAAAGCTATCTAATTTAGGTTTAGATGAAGAAAAATTTTCAAAAGACTGTTTTTTCAAAAATCTTCAAGTTGTCAGTGACTTTTGGGGGCAACACATACCTGTGTCCACAAAAAATGAGTGGATTATAATTGAAGCTACATCTGCCGCTCCGCCTTGGGGATTTAGCGTGACTGGACTTAACTTGATTGAAGCTAAATATTTACAAAAATTGTATGGCTATAGAATAGCCGCCTGGTATAGCAATGATTACATTGACGATGAACTCAAAGCAGTTTTGATATCTTTTGGGGTAGAAAAGTTTATTGTTCAAAATACTGACTCCGGTTTAAGTGAAAATCAAAAATGTCAGCTAGACAAATTTTCACAAGAGGCTAATGACAAAAATTTCAAACAATTAATGAAAGATTTTAAGTGTGATGATTTACATATTGGAGACTTAGCGTATGATTTATTAATCAGAAATTCCATCTTGAGTACACCAATCTTTGATCAAACCATAAGAGCAGCATTAGAATCTGCATGTCTCGCCTATAGTTTCTGGAAAAACTTTCTACACAGTTGCCAGGTTAGATATTTTATATCCAGTCATGTAACTCTTTACCATCATGGATTGATATCTCGTTTAGTCGTTGCAAAAAAAGGAATAGCTGCGTCTCCATCAACCAGATATGAAACCATCAATGAATTGTATAATGCTCCTGGGTATATTTATAAAAAATTGTTTCTTTATTTTTGGAATTCTTACAAAACTTCCTCTGTAAAAATAGGGAAAGAACTTGTGGAAAATACAATGGGCATAAAGAATTCTGGTGCAGCTATTTCCTATCTTACTAAATCTTATGGTAGCGATAAGAAAGTTTATAGTCATCCAGAATTTTGTAAACAATTGAATCTCGATCCTTCCCTCCCTATTGTAATTGTAGCATCTCATGTTTTGAATGATTGTCCGCACTGCTATCGTGATCGACTTTTTGTAGATTATTATGAGTGGCTCGTGGAAACATTAAAAGTTTGTTTTCAAATTGAATCTATAAATTGGCTCATTAAAGAACATCCTTATATCGGGGATATTTCAATGGCATATAATGTAGATAAAACGGCCAAACAATTGGTAAATAATGAGTACAGTTTATGTCAATATATTAATTTAGTTCCCGACGATATGAGCAATCTATCGCTTATAAATTTTTGTCATGCCATAGTTACGGTCAGTGGGACAATAGCTCACGAGTTAGCCTGTTTTGGAATACCTTCTATATTAGCTGGTTCTTCTAGTTATTCTGAATGTGGCTTTACCAATAATCCTCAATCAGTTGATGAGTACAAAGCTTTGCTATATTCTATTCATAAGCAAAACAAGCTTCCTCATGAAGAAATCGAAAAAGCCTATGTAGCCTATGCAATACAACATTATTACATGAAAGGAACGGGAACCAATTTTGGCTTAGGTGGAAAACCACTAAGCACAATGGAGAATTGGGCAAATCGGATCACAAGCAACGAGATGGGAAAAATCGAGGAAGACCCACTGTTTAAGAACTTTATGACTCAAATTTTTTTCAAACAAAAAAGTTTGCTTATATTTGATGAACTTTGGGATATGGACTAATACAGCGGTTCCCGCTGTTATGCGGTACAATAGTAAAAACAAAATATCATGTTGTCTGTATTGAGTTCTATAATCTGGGGGTAGGATGCGAGGCGATCAATCGCTAATGTTCAGGATTGAGTTCAATCGCCTTGCGGAAGTCGGTAGCCGATTCTTCCCACGGTTGTTGAGCCAATACCCCCTAAGTGGTGGTAACTCCAAGAAAAATCTCCTTGTGTTACTCTAGTTTGGAAAAATGTGGGTGGTGGTAAATTTTTGTTAAAGGCGATCGCTTTTATGTTATACTATCGAAAAAATATTCGTTCAATTAGGTATAATCATGAAACCAACGGAAAGTCAAGACAGTTCGCTTAAGGGTAGTAACTTAATATTTTTAATATCTCAGCCACGCGCTGGTTCTACACTAACGCAAAGGATTTTGGGGGGTCATCCTGATATTCATACTGTGTCTGAACCTTGGTTGATGTTGCCTCCATTAAGCGCTTGGCATTCAACTATTGGTTATAATGCTGATTACGATCAAGATTTGGCTCAACTAGCAGTTTCTGGTTTTATAGGTAGTCTTTCTCAAGGAGAAGAAGATTACGTTCAAGGATTGCGTCGAATGTATTCATATTTATATGAAAAAGCGAGAACAGAAGCAGGAAAATGTTACTTCTTAGATAAAACCCCTAGATATTTTTATATAATTAATGAACTATACAGAACTTTTCCTGAAGCGCGATTTATATTTTTGTTCAGGAATCCTTTGTCAGTTTTGTGCTCTATTGTCACAACTTGGGCTAAAGATGACTTGCATATTCTCAAGAAATTTAAAAATGACTTGTTCATGGCTCCTCAAAAATTACTAGAAGGGGTTGCTAATTTAGGAAAGCAGTGCATTAGTATGCACTATGAGTGGTTATTGATGAGATCAGATGAAGAAATTGCTAGAGTCTGTGACTTTTTAGGGATTTCGTTTATACCAGAAGTGGTTGAATATGGTGTAAGTAACACTTGTCCGGCGTGGATTCATGGAGATCAAGTAAAATTATATCAAAGTACCAAACCAGATTCAAGCAACTTAAATAAATGGTTAGAAGATATAAAGGAGCCACAGATATGGCGACTGGCAAGTGATTATTTGCAAATATTGGGAGAGGAAACCATAGAAAAGTTGGGTTATTCTTATCACGAATTATGGTCAACATTAAATCAAGAAGCTCCCACGATAGAACAATTAAACGATACTTTGCCACTTAATTTTTATTGTGAACAGATATTATCATCAAGTGAAGTTAGCCATTTTATAAAATTGACTCAAAAAAGTTTGGGGGGATGGATAGGGGCTAAAAAGGAGGCTGGAGAAGCTTTATATGGTTTGCCCAAGCAACAAGCATCGCAGTATCAAGAATCTTTGACAAGAGTACATAGGGAATCGCAAAAGTGGCAGACTGAATTAGAGCGATCGAACTATCAATTAGTAGAAGCGCAGACAATGGCTGAATGTTTCCGGGGGGAAGTGGAACAGTACCAATCTCAACTGCATCAGACTCAAGCAGAATTGGAACAGTACCAGTCTCAACTGCATCAGACTCAAGCAGAATTGGAACAGTACCAGTCTCAACTGCATCAGACTCAAGCAGAATTGGAACAGTACCAGTCTCAACTGCATCAGACTCAGGCACAATTACAGGAGTGTAAAGAGGAGTTAGGTGAATTTCAGGCTATAGCTGAACAGTTTCAGGAACGAATAGACCAAACTCATGCAGTATTAGAAAATTTTCAAAGTAAACTCCACGAGACTCAAACAGAACTGGCACGAACTAAGTCCCAACTTTATCAATCTCAGTGGGAAGAAGAAAGAAGTCGCCTTCAACTGCACCAAGCTCACACTAAATTAGCCAAGAATCAATCTGAACTCCATCAGATTGAAACTCAATTGAAGCAGTCCCAGTCGCAAGTGGACGAAACCCAGAGCCTCTTGAGAGAGTCTCAGTTCGAGGTGAAACAAAGTCAGACTGTCTTGAAAAAGTTCCAGTCACAAATACATGAGAATAAAAGTGAATTAAAACGGGTTGACTCTCAACTGCATCAAACTCAGGCAGAATTGGAACAGTCGGAGTCTCAACTGCATCAAACTCAGGCAGAATTGGAACAGTCGGAGTCTCAACTGCATCAAACTCAGGCAGAATTGGAACAGTCGGAGTCTCAACTGCATCAAACTCAGGCAGAATTGGAACAGTCGGAGTCTCAACTGCATCAAACTCAGCAGGAATTGGAAAAATTAAAATCTCAATTCTCTCAGACTCAGGTAAAATTAGTCAGGACCCAGTTACAACATCAGTATGTAACCACCGAACCGCAGTCAACAACTACAACTGAGTATAAATTGCTGGTATGGGATGCGTGGTATGCTTATCAAAATGGTAATTTAAAAAAAATGCAACAGTGTTTGCAGGAGTCTTTGAAATTGACACAAATCTCACGAACCGAGTCTGTAGTCAAATGGTTAGAGAGTTTTGCTAAATTTTCCTCAGAAAAGGGGCATGATTTTGATAGCTACGCATTGACAAATTCAGAAGAGTGGAAAAAGCTGATTCAACCTAAACTTAATGGAAGTAAGCGCTGAGTAATCTTGTGATTAGGTAATTTGCTTATGACAATTTTTCAGTTGAGTCGAACCTACAGATTAAGGCAAGTTTAGTCAAACTTTTATTATTAGCCAGCTCCTTACCCCTTACCTGCGCGATCCTATTATCATTGTGCAACGCCTGTTTTTTGACTGACTCTAAAGCAGTAAATCCCAACTGACAGGAGTTCCTTTTTTGACAGGTTGAGTCGCCCGACGACCCAGCAGCATCTCATAATACTTAGGCGGTAAACCATGACTGGGGCGAATGGCGCGTAAATTATGGGGTGTAAATTGTTCACCTATTTCCATATCCTCAACAATGTATAAACTACGGCGAAACACTTTAGAAGCAGTTTCGGCGGCTATGGCACCATAAGTAATTTTCCCTAAAGATTGCCAAGTCCGTTCTGTTTCGATAACTAATTGTTTCATTTCTGCCGGTTCCATAGAAAAAGTGGCATCAACGCCACCATCTGCACGACGCAGGGTAAAGTGCTTTTCAATTACGGTAGCACCCAGGGCAACACTACCCACAGCAACACCAATCCCCATTGTGTGGTCAGACAGACCGACTTCCACGTTAAACAGTTCCCGCAGATGGGGAATGGTCAGAAGATTGCTGTTTTCTGGAGTAGCAGGGTAGGTGCTGGTACATTTGAGCAAAATTATATCATGACATCCCGCATCTCTGGCGGCTCGGACGGTTTCATCTAACTCAGCAACCGTTGCCATACCCGTTGAAATGATCATCGGCTTGCCCGTACTGGCAACTTTGCGAATCAGAGGCAAATCGGTATTTTCAAAGGAGGCTATTTTGTAGCAGGGGACATCTAAGGATTCGAGAAAATCAACAGCCGTGGCATCAAAGGGGGTGCTAAAGCCAATGATGCCCAGTTCTTGGCAGCGTTTGAGGATGGGTTCGTGCCATTCCCAAGGGGTATGGGCTTGTTGGTAAAGTTCATAGAGGGAACTACCATACCATAAGCTGTTGGGGTCATTGATGAAAAACTCCCCTTCCTTGATGTCTAAGGTCATGGTATCAGCAGTGTAGGTTTGGAGTTTGAGGGCCTGTGCTCCTGTTTTGGCTGCTGCTTCTACGATTTCTAAGGCTCTTTCTAAAGATTGATTGTGGTTGCCGGACATTTCGGCGATGATCAAAGGGGGGTGATTAATACCAATCTGGCGATCGGCAATAGTAATACTGCTGTTATTCATATGTTAGTGTTTGTATTGCTTTTCCTATCAAATTCCCAACTGAAGTATTCCATCCGTGAGTCAATAAATGTTCATATTTTTTTTTGTCGCGCAAGCGATGATATGATCCACCCGAAGGTTGAACGAGAGGTTTAATTTTACCATCACGAATGTCCAACCAAGATTCTTTTAATAAATTTTGTGCCACATTAGATAATTTTTCATAACTTGTTCTTAAAGTTTCTTCAATGGTCAAATTAACCTCCTCTTGAACCAGAATATCTCCAGTATCAATTCCTGGATTTAAATAATGAATTGTGACCCCTTTGGGTGTATTTTCTAAAAAACTCCATAAATTAGGATCTGCCCCTCTATTCCAAGGTAATAATGAAATATGAATATTAATTGCTTTGTGGGGAAATTTATCTAAAACTTCTTTTTTCAAAAGATGTCTGTAACCGTAACTAATTATAAACTCAATTTCTTTAAGTAAGGCGCTATCCGATAAAATTTTTTCTTCAGCAGTTTTTACTTGATCTCCGCCGCTTTCTAAAAAATCTACTAAGTCAGGACGACTAGAGCCTAATAACAATATATTCATGGTTTTACTTGAAATTATATGTTTAAAGAATTATCAAACTTTCCCAAGAGTTTAATTAACTGAGTAACTATCCTAAATGCTCCTTGACCATCTACTAATTCCTGTAGAGATTTAGTAATGTTTGATCGCCTCTTTGATGAAACCAGTAATTTGTGTAACCAGCGTGCAGTATTTCTAATATCTAATTTTTCATGCCATCCTAAATTAACAAAGCATCCAGAGTTTTCTAAGCCTTCGGCGATCGCCCTCTGATTTTCCGCCAAAATCAGTAAAATACTCGGCAAACCCATAAAACCTAATTCCCAGCAAGTGCTACCCCCAGCCGAAATAGCCACATCTGCCCAAGCCATCAACTCTGGCATATTCGTAACATTTCGTTCCAAGCGGATAGCAAACCGTGAATCCTGCACAGCTATTTTGATATTCTCATAGTGCGGGTTGCTTCCCCCTATAACGATCACTGCATCCAGTTTCTCCACTTCCACAAGCTGCAAAGACTGAATCACCTTCAGCGTCACATTATCAGGGTCTGCACCTCCCAAAGTCACCAAAACTTTTTTTGCCACCGGTGAGACTGTTCGCTGCCATCCCCGCCACTGCCAGAACTCCCGCCTCAAAAGAACGTAACGAGTGCCAAGCAATAGCTGAGTGTACGGTTCTCGATTTTGATACCATTGCTCGTCAGCAGAGATATTTTGATTGAGGACAAAATCAGCATAATAATGTTCCGCGTGTCCGTAATCATCGATAAATAATAGATGCAATTTGGACTGTTTGAGGATTTGCTGATATTCACCTCCGAAGTGATACCCGTCAACCACAACCCAAGTTGCCCCAAACTGATGAGCCAGTGTCGCCGTTTGCTGGGCATCATCCAAGCTTCCTGGCTCTGTTGTCAAGTGGACAACTTGCATTCCTTCTGACTGGAGACGTTCCTCTAGGGCAGGTACAGAAGTTGTCATTACAAAAATCGGTTGTCCCTGGGTGTCTTGCCATGCTTGAGCCAGAGCCAAGCAGCGCATCACATGGCCTGTGCCTATTTGTGTAGAAGCATCTGTACGAATCACTAATTTCACTTATTTTTGTGCTACCAATAGCATATTAGATGAAAGTAAATTTTCAGACAAAAATTTTTGAAATACTTCCCCTCGTTCCTCCCATTCATCTATCAATAATTGTTTCAAAAAGGGTTGATTACTGACATCCAATCCGCCAGCCATGATTTGTTTGCGTACTAATTCAGCATCAAGTTGTCCGGGAGTTTGTTTGTCAATTACCTCAAAACCACAGGATTCCAATAGCAGTGCTAGCGAATTGACATTAAATAGATTAATATGCTCGTTATCAACAGCACTAGATTTTGCTCCGAGTGTAACTATATCAAAGCCCTTAGAATTCGGGCAAGTTACAATTAATATTCCTCCCTCAGTCAGCAATTCATAACACTTAACTAAAAATTCTCTGGGAGAAAAGAGATGCTCAATTACTTCAAAATTAACTATGACATCAATAATCTCGTTACCAAAATCAATTTTCTCAATGGGTTTTTCAATCACCTCTATACCACGAACCCGACACGTTTCCGCTAGGTCTGGAGTAGGTTCTACTGCAATTATTCGATCAAACACCTCCATGCTTTGCATTTCTTCACAAAAAATTCCAAATCCTGCTCCTACTTCTAAGAGAGTATTTGTTTGAACATTTAACTTTTGGCAAATCTCAATAACTTTTTGGACTCGTGGCTTAAATATTTTTTCCCGCCTCACCACTTCTGAAGCCGGAAAAATATATTGATTCCAGTAGGCATAATTTTCGGAATACGTGTAGTATTCCTCCAGATGTTCTGGTCGAGGCCTAGGGTTAGCATACACTGTTTCACACTGCTCGCAAACCACAAATTGAATCTCGTATTTTTCGTAGACTTTGTGACTTTCAGCAGCACCGCAAGCAGGGCAATCGACGGTAACAAACTCATGCTTGTGTTGCAGCAAACGTCGAATATCTGCGGCCAGACGCTCGGCTTGCTCCTTCATTAATTCATCCGGCCGAATCTCTGATTCTTTTAGCATAGTTTATACCTCAAAAGCGAATGGCGCAAGAACCAAATATACTGCAGATAAACATTAATTTCCAGCGTTCCTCTTCAGCAAAATTCAAGGTGGATGGGTAACTTTTATCTTGCAGTAAAGGAGGTGGGAGAATGTGCAAGTTTATAAATTCTTGCTTCTCTTCTTTGAAATTAAATTTTCTCAATTTGTGATGGTAAGACAGAGGGTTTTCTCTAACGTTATAGGTAGCTTTCGACTCAGCGTTGGCATGAGTCAGTAAGTTAGACAGTTGAGCAGAATTTGACAAAATTAAATTATCTTTGATAAAATTAATCGTGTATTGATTTAAGCTGAACATATCGAACAAACTGTTTGAGTGAGTAACAATTAAATACCCTCCGGGTTTGACAATTCTCGAAGCTTCTTGATAAAAAATAAGTTCTTCTTCATCTGTCAAGTAGGCTAGGACATTAAAGCTGAGCAATCCATCCAGCGATGCAGAAGGAATCTCCTTTAGATAATTGACATTACCCACTTTAATGAGAGAACTATCTAACCCCAAATTTGTTAATCGTTGCTGTCCGATATTTATTATTTCAGGAGAAATATCAATACCTTCAATTTTGCCTTGTGCTTCTATAAACCACGGAAAAAGAACAGCATCTCCACAACCAAAATCAAAAATTTGTTTTTTTCGTTGAAACAGTTCTGCTGGAATCAGAGAGCGAATGACATCCAATCGGTGTTTGTGATAGTCATTTTCCAAAGCATCTGAATATCGGTTAGCCTCATCGGCCCAATATTGTTTAGAGTCAAGATTTTGTCCGAGTTTTTCCATTGTTTTCAATTCCCCAATCGCAACGCTTTGATTAACCAGCTTACTCGATAACCGCGCCATAGGCTGACGGTTCTCCCCAGATATTATCCTTAACCCACTGCCCATTGTCAAGATGCCAGACTCTGGGATCGCGGAATGTGTCGCATATCGTGTCAAACTCATCTTCGGTCATGCCGACATATTCTAACCATCGCTCCAAATCGCGTCGGGGCTTAACATGGTCATATTTGCGAACCATCTCAATGCCCTGTTCACGAGTCATTACGCCTGCCCGAATGTCTTTGCACGCATGGTCGGAGCCGCGTCCATAGCCAAACTTGATGAATTTCAAGTAGTCATGGATGCCGTTCTCGTGCATATCATCCAGGTTAGAAATCGTTCTGTAAGTACGCTCAAAGGATTGTTGGGCAGGTTTCCAGCCATAGTTATCCATCACCAGTTTCGAGTGTTCGTTGGCTTCCCAATTGACAAAATTGCTTAGATAAATGCCCCGCACTTCTAGCTCATCAATCTCCTCATCTGAGGGATACTGTGCCCACAATAAGTCTTTGGCGATCAACCCTTCTTGAAGGTCAGGTTGCCCCAATTTCTTTAAGCCCTCATCAGTGAAATCATACCAATCATATCCGCGCAGAGCGTGTTCCAAGCGAAACTTTGCGGTAAATTCTACCATGTCATTGTAGGAATACATTCCTCCTAAATCCATAAAACCATGTTCGCCCCACAAAATTAACGGTACTTTATAGCGAACTGCAACTTGAATGGGTACTGTAAAAATCCCACAGTGTCCATGCCAGTTCATATCACCCTGAAGCTTGAAACCAATCCGGTTCATTTTGATTAGGGTATCCACACCTGGGCGGACAATAATATGGTCGCAATCAAAAACCTCACGCATCCGGTAGAGGTTATATTCACCTTCAGGGAGATAATTGTTTCCGTGATAAGTTACCAGAAGAGGCTTGAGACCCAATTCTTTAACAGCAATATGAGTTTGAAAGTAACTATCTTTTCCGCCGCTGACCGGTATAACAATGTCGTAATTATTCTGGGAGCGATATTCATCTGTTAGCTCTTTTAACCATTGCCAGCGTTGTTGCCAATCGACCTTTTTTTTCTGATCGTGAGTGCGACATCCAGAACACACCCCATTTTCATCAAAGGTTAAAGGAGTAGCACTAATTGCCGGATACACACATTTCGTACAATATTGGACTGACATATTTTCTCCTTATTGCTGAACTTTCTATAAACGAACCTCAATACCAGCCTTTGCCAAAGCCCGCTTTCCTCCTCTATCTGACAATTCCTTAAAGTGCCAAATATTAGCAGCAGCAACGGCAGAAGCACCGGCTTTTATGCCTTCAGCATAATGTTCATATCTACCAACACCACCACAAGCAATAACTGGAATCTTGGTGTCAGAGCTCACCATATCAATGAGTTCCAAGTCATAGCCCACTCCTGTCCCATCACGATTGATACTATTGAGCAAAATTTCTCCGGCTCCTCGTTCTTCGACTTCTTTAGCCCATTTTTCTGGTTTCAAGCCTGTCGGTTGGCTTCCCCCATTGATAAAAACCTCCATTTCTCCATTAGTATGTCTAAACACATCAATGCTCACTACAATTGCTTGGCTCCCTAAAATATTTGCTGCTTGAGTAATCAACTGTGAATTTTCTACTGCCACCGTGTTAATTGTTATTTTATCAGCACCTCTACTAATTATTTGTTGCATCTGATTCATTGTACGAATCTTGCCCCCCCAAGTCAAGGGCATAAAGCAGGTTTTGCTAACATCATCTAATATTGTAAGGGGGTCTCTTAAACCTTTAATTTTGTGATCGTCTCTACGCAAGTCATACTCATGGGTTTTGCTAATATCCAAATATATCAACTCATCAACATTCCATTCATTGAAACGTTTAGCTTCATAAATAGGATTGCCAATAATTTGATGAATTTTAAATGACTCGCTCCGAACTAGCAAACCATTTTTCAAAAGTAAAATAGGGATAAGTCGTTTTTTAAGCATTTGTTTTAAATGTTGATTTTACAAAATTCTCTAAAACTTTTAATCCAATTTTTTGACTTTTTTCCGGATGAAATTGAGTTGCATATATATTGTCTTTTTCCAGGCTCGCAACAAACTCCATACCATGACAAGTCAATCCGCTTATTACACTACTTTTATTTTCTACTTCAAAAACATAGCTATGCACAAAATAAAAAACTTGGGAATCTCCTAAATTTTTATAAAGTCCATCTTGTTTTAAAATCCGAACATCATTCCAGCCAACATGGGGAACTCGAATTTGAGAATCGTTACTTTCTATTCTATTTACTATACCTGGAATCCAGTTTAAGCCTTTATGTAAACCATATTCAGTTCCCATTGTTGCTAATAGCTGCATACCCAAACAAATTCCCAGAAATGGTTTTCTTTTTTCTATTACTTCTTTTTCTAAGATATCTAACCAACCTGACGATCGGAGATTTTTGATCCCGTCTCCAAAAGCTCCAACACCAGGCAGAACTATATGGCTAGATTGGTACAAATCATCTGGATTTTGAGTAATGGATGCCAGACAGCCTATATTAGCGAAAGCATTGGCAACAGACCTCAAATTACCCATTCCATAATCAATGATCGCAATGTTGGTGTGATTCATCATAGTTTAAATAATTTTACATTACTTTACTTTTCAAGCAAGAACCAAGTTAAATCGTCTTGAGGAAAGTGGCTGTCCCGATGGTAGACGAATCCATAATCCAAAAGTTGCAAATTTTTAAACCTATCTAGCATTTCCCCCGCGAAATCTCGCTTAAATAACTTGCCTTGATGACCTCTGTAAGTTATCTCAACTGGAGTAGGATTATAGTATTCAACGATACAAATATAGCGCTCACTGCTTTCATACAATCGATCATAAACTTGTTCTAAACAATTAGGGTTAATATGAATTAGTACCCCTTTGATTAGTACAAAATCCCAAACCCGTATTGTGTTGAAATCTAAAATTGATTGAGGGTAGATTTCTAACTCCATCCCTTCTATTTTTCTGAGTTCTTCAACTGCTAAATTGTTAATCTCAACTGCAGATACTTCTAACTCAGGCAATAGCTTTTTTATGGCTTCTATATTGAGTCCTCTATTGGCTCCAAATTCAATCAATGAATTTATTTTTTGAGTGTGAGAAAAAATTTTACTGAATAAGGCTAAGTTCCGAGCAATTAAGCTATCTCCTTGATTCCGATGAGTATATTCATCACCAAACCCTTGGCTCCAAAATTTTTCCTGTTCCGTCACGAAATTAACATCTTCGGGTTTTGTTGATTTATTCATCATATTTTTTTGACTTACATGACTATTAATAATGTACCACTCTGGATGCTTTTTTAGTAAACTCAAGCAATCTTCTAACGTAAAATTAGGTTTTCTAGGATAAATTGCTTCGATTATTTTCTGAATCAACTCAAAATCTTCGGGCGTATCTACTGTCCATCGATGGTGACTGCAATCTTCAGAGTAAATAAAATGACCCAAACGATATCTTGATGGTTGCCGATGAATAAACGAGGTTACGTGTTCGCGATCTGGTTGTGCTGTTACTTCCCAAAAAGCCTGTTGCAATGTTGAAAAAGAAAATACTTCAGTATCCATCCCTCTGGGATAAGTTCTTTCTAAGCAGTTAGAAACATAATCATAGTTTGATTGATTTTTTAGATAACAATCAATCACCTCATCGATAACTTTAGGGTCAATTAAAGGACAGTCGGAAGTTACCCGAACCACTAGATCTACTTTGTGTTCCGTAGCTGCTTGATAATATCTTCCTAACACATCTTCTTCCGAACCGCGAAAGTAAGCAACAGCAAGACGCTTACATAATTCAACAATGGGTTCATCTGTTTCATTAGTGGTAGTAGCAATGACTATTTCATCTGCCAACTTCACTCGTTGTAGTCTTTTAATTTGGTATTCGAGCAAAGGCTTTCCCAATACCTGCTTAAGTACCTTTCCAGGTAAACGGGTAGATGTCATTCTGGCTTGAACGATAATCACAGTTGTCATTTAAAAATATCTCTAAGAACAGCTACAACTCGCTCTTGGCTTGCTTTTGTTAAGCTATAGTACATTGGAAGACTAATAGCTTCTTGATAATATTTTTCTGATTCGGGAAAATCAGCAACTTTAAAACCTAAGTTTTGATAATAAGGTTGAGTGTGTACAGGAATATAGTGTAAATTTACTCCTATTTTTGCTGCTCGTAATTCCTCAAATACTTGTCGATGAGTTTTACCAATTTTATCTAGCTTCAGCCGAATTACATACAGATGCCAACTTGACTCAGTATCAGGATGTTGCCAAGGTAAAACTAAGGGAAAATCTTGTAACAAGTTATTGTAACCTTCTGCCAACAGCCTACGACACGTGACAAACTCATCTAGCCTTTGCATCTGACTCGCGCCCAATGCTGCCTGAATATCCGTCATCCGGTAGTTGAACCCCAACTCTAGCTGCTGGTAGTACCACAACCCGTGAGATTCACCCTGCATTAACTCAGGATTTCGGGTAATCCCGTGAGTCCGCAACCGAATCAGCTTTTCATACAAATCCTCTCGATTGGTCACCACCATTCCCCCTTCCCCTGTGGTGATAATTTTCACAGGATGAAAGCTGAACACGGCCATATCGGAAAATAAACAACTTCCGACAGGATTATCCTGATATCTGGCCCCAATAGCATGGGACGCATCCTCCAGAATGGTGAAACCATACTTTCGTGACAGGGCTAAAATCCGTTCCATCTCGCAAGACTGTCCCGCAAAATGAACGGGAACTAATACTTTCGGTAGTTTTCCCTGTTGTTGAGCACGAGCGAGTTTCTGCTCTAGCACTTCCACACTCAGATTGTAGGTATGGGGGTCAATATCTACAAAGTCAACATCTGCACCACAATATAATCCACAATTTGCTGATGCAACAAAGGTATTGGGTGAAGTCCAGAGGACATCCCCTGCACTTAAACCTGCTGCCAAACAAGCAATGTGCAAACCTGCTGTCGCACTGGAAACGGCTACCGCATACTTAGCCCCACAATACTCAGCGACTGATTTCTCGAATCTTTCTATCGCCGGGCCTTGAGTAATCCAGTCCGAGCGCAACACCTCAACCACAGCATCAATGTCTGCTTGAGATATATCTTGGCGACCATAGGGGATAAACTGATTCATGGCTTGAGCATCTCTAATAACTGGGTAGCAGTTAACCATTCTTGATTTACATCTGAACTATAAACAAAATCTGGAGCCACAGGAATCCCCGGCTCGCCTAAAGGATTAGTAGTATAATCAAGGCTGTAGGAATATTCAATGGTGGGCTTAATTACATAATGGTCATCAAACTCTAAAGTTAAGTGGGATGACTCAACGGGACACATGACCTCATGGAGTTTTTCACCCGGTCTAATGCCCACAATTTTATGAGGGATACCCGGTGCTAGGGCTTCCGCCATATCAGTCATTTTCATAGAGGGGATTTTAGGGACAAAAATTTCTCCCCCCTGCATCCTGGCAAAATTCTTGAGAACAAAATCAATGCCTTGATTGAGGGTAATCCAAAATCGAGTCATGCGTGGGTCTGTAATCGGGATTTCAGTCGCGCCCTCTTGAATCAATTTCTGGAAAAAAGGGACAACCGAACCCCTTGATCCCAAAACATTACCATAGCGGACAACAGAAAAGCGAGTTTTCCGATCTCCAGCCAGGTTATTAGCTGCAACAAATAACTTATCTGCGGCTAGTTTTGTCGCTCCATAAAGGTTAATGGGATTAACGGCTTTATCGGTAGATAGAGCAATCACTTTGTCAACCCCTTGTTCAAGAGCCACATTAATGACATTATCAGCCCCATTAATGTTTGTCTTAATACACTCCATCGGGTTGTATTCTGCTACTGGAATGTGTTTAAGGGCTGCTGCATGAATGACATAATCAACTTCCCGCATAGCCATTGCTAAACGTTTTTCATCCCTGACATCTCCTATGAAGTAGCGCATAATTGGAGAGTCAAATTTTGACGCCATTTCATATTGCTTGAGTTCATCTCTGGAGTAAACGATGATTTTTTTAGGTTGATACTGACTCAGAAGAGTTTTAACACATTGTTTACCAAATGAACCTGTACCGCCCGTAATCAAAATTGTTTTATCGTTAAACATTTAACTCCTTTTTAGGTTTATAGACAATGAGTTGATCAACAAAACTACCAAGCTAGTTTCCACTCTCTAATTAGAGACATATCCCGAACATAAAAAGAAACTGCATCCTTTAATTCATCTGATTTGACCAATAGTTCTCGTAAAGCATAATATACCTCGGCGTTGACTAACTATAACTCAGGACGGTAACAACTTATAACCAGTTCCTTCTGTCCTGCTTGTAACAAGGTCTTGACTAAAAAGCAGATTTTTCTCCAGGGGTTCAGGCACAATCATCACCCTCTAGTTATTGTAACCTCTAATATATCATCTTCACGTACTTCGGGATTCACTTGATTCTATAGTATAGTATAGTTCGTTGAAACAAATTCTACTCTTTGTCATTTGCTGGCAGTCAACTCAACAACACGGCGGTAACAAGATATCGCTTCTTCAAGCCGGCCGAGTTTTGCCCAACTTTCCCCTAAGTTATAGTAAATCTCGGCAACATCAGGGTTTAACTCAACCGCATGGCAGTAACAAGATACCGCTTCCTCGTATTTACCCAGTTTCAATAAGGCATCCCCTAAATTGCTGTAAGGCCAAGGCAAGTCAGGAGCTAGGGAAATGCCTTGGCCGTAGATAGCGGTAGCATCCTCCCATTGTTCCAGCTTTAGCATAGCTGCTCCCAAATGGTAGTAGCACCAAGGGGTATCAGGGTTTAGCTCAATAACGCGCTGGTAAGCGGTAACAGCTTCTTCCCATTTTTCGAGTTTGAGGCAAGCTTCCCCTAAACAGTTGTAAGACCAAGGGAAATCTGGGTTGAGTTCAATAACGCGCTGATAAGTGGCAACAGCTTCTTCCCATTTTTCGAGCTTGAGAAAAGCTTTGCCTAAATTGTACCCAGACCAAAAGAAATCTGGGTTAAGTTCGCTGGCCTGACTGTAGGCGGCGGCGGCCTCCTCCCATTGTTCTAATTTAAAAAAAGCATCACCTAAGCTGTGGTGAGACATGAAGAAATTGGGGTTGAGTTCAATAGCACGGCGGTAGGCAACTGCAGCTTCTTCCCATTGTTCTAGTTTTAAACGAACGTCCCCTAAGCTATAGTAAGACCAAGGAAAATTTGGGTTGAGTGCAATAGCGCGTTGGTAGGCAAGGGCAGATTCTTCCCATTTTTCTTGTTCTAGCAGAACCTTTGCTAAATTGTAGTGATACAAAAATAAATCAGGAGCGTGCTTCAAAGCTGACTGATAAGCGCCTACGGCTTCATCTAAAAGTCCTTTCTCTTGAAATAAATCTCCTAACTTATTGTGAGCATCAGATAAGTCTGGCTGGATTGTAATGGCTTTTTGATAATGGACTATAGCTTCTTCCCACTGACCGCAGGCTTTCAATATTTCCCCTAATTGGTAGTGAGATGCAGAGAAATTATGGTTTAAATGAATGGCGCGACGGTGACAGATAATTGCCCGTTCCGGCTTATTTTGATCTAACAGAATATTGCCTAAGTTGAAGTATTCCAAAGCTGTAGCTTTTTCCGGTTCGAGGGTCAAGGCCAAATATATGCACTCTGCTGCTTCTTCTGGCTTCCCAGTTTGCGACAAAATTTTGGCAAAATTACGATAAAGTCCAGGTAAGTTGGGCTGAATGGCGATCGCTTTTTGATAACAGGTAATCGCTTCTGGCCACTGCTGCTGTTGAGCGTACATAGTGCCAAGGTTCGCTAAAGCTGTCGCAAAATTAGGATTGATTTCTAGGGCTTTGTTGTACCAATACTTTGCCTCGTCGATTTGGCCGAGAGTTTGGAAAAGATTTCCCCAATTTTTGCACGTCGATGCGTCATTGAGTTGACATTGGGCTGCGTAGAAATCACACAGTTGATTTAATTTAACTACTGTATCCTTTTGAAATTGTTGTAGTTGATTTTGGTAAGCGCGATTTTGAGACTTAGCCTGTTGGAGTTCTGCTAGAATTTGCTGGTACTGATCTTGCAAGTTCTCCAATTGGCTTTGAGTTTTATCCACTGGTACATCAAATTTTTCCCACTCCCCCTGAGTTTGATGAAGTTGAGATAGAATATTGTTAACATACATTTCACTTGGGGGCAATTCATAATCAGAATTTACTACTTTCATAATGCTAACTAATTTAATGTATTATTTTAATTTATTGACCTAGTTAGTTAGTTGAATAAGTTTTTAATTGCCAATCGGCAATTATTGGTATCCGCTCAATAATTCGGGGCGGACTACCCACTCAAGAACGATTTTGCGTCATTTGAGGTGCATCGTTGAGCGATTTACCCCGGATTATTGAGCGGATACAATTATTGGCTCCTAGTCGTTATGGGACAAACTACTGCCACAAGGATTTTTTAGGAGTCTACCACAACTTTGGGGGAATTTTGCCCGATCGCCCCAATGAACTCCCAATGAACTCAAGCCGTTGCCTTCCCAAGGATATCAGACTTCAGCCCTCTGAGGATGTTCCCGCAACCAGGTATGATAGATGGGCGATCGCCCCAAGCCCTAAGCCATCGAGCTTAACAATAGATATTACCCCAAAAATCAACACACGAAGATGATCGCACTCAATCGATCGCCCCAACACGCGCGATCGGGTAAACTAGAAAGGTCGATCGCCCAGCCCCCTTGTACCGTTAAGTCAAAATAGAGCTTGTAATTTCGGAAACCTGCGCTAGTTTACCATAAAATTTAAGCCACAGTCCAATCCTCTAATATCAAATTAGGCACTTTAGCAAAATCTCTGCGATTGCGCGTGACTAAAACCGCATTACAAGAGAGGGCGATCGATGCTATCCTTAAATCCTGTGTCCCAACTCTAATTTTTTGACGCTGTAATTCCAAATAATAGTTATCCGCCATTGCATCAAAATTAACGATCGGAAAATTATGCAAAAAACGAATCGTAGAAAGTAGCCTAGTATAAGCTAATATTCTTTGTTCTGAGGAAGTAGCTTGCCTAATTACATTCAGACGACCACGCATTTGTTCCTCCCAAGTAATGATTGTTATCGCTGTTTCACCTACTGGCGATCTGCTAAACTTATCGACAACAAGAGTATCCTTTCTTTCCAATAAATAAACATGATCTGTATCTAATATTCTAAGAATGAAATTCCTGCCTCATCCGCATCAAGTTGTCGAAAATACTCCTCATCCAATTCCCGACGATACTCAGCAATGTAATCCAACATCTCATCAAAACTTGGATCATCTTCAAACATACCTAACACTTGCAGTATCGGATTATCTGGGTTTTCTTGGCACAATTTTTTTAACTGTTCGTCACTCATGGGCTGCCGGAATTTTTCAGGATCGATCAAAAATTCCTTTTTCGTTTCCATCACATGATGAACAAGCTCCAAATCTTCTTCACTAATATCAATCAACTGCAAACATGATTGTATTTGCGCTTCAGAAAAATGCTCGTATAATTGACCGATCGCCTTAGTGACAAATGACCAAGTAACTCGCTTCACATTCCTAAAAGATAAAACTACTGTTTTTTTGCGAGCTATGGCTTCTGAAATTAGGGGATAAATCACTTGACCTTCCCATTCAAAATTTAGTTGATCTTTGCCCAATACCTGAGTGATGTTAATCTTAATAATATTGTCATTTGCATCTAATTCTGATTTATCGTCCTGGGAGCTTGCAGCGGGTACTTGCAACGCACCAATCAAATCAATTACTGCCCGTTGTTGTGCAGGAGATAGACTCTTTAATTGGAGAATTATCTCTTGTTCGCTAGGGCTTGTTTGAGTTGTTTGAGTCATGGTCAACTTACCTCAGTCATTAAATATAATTATAAATCGTCAACTAATTAATGAGGAAACTTAAGCTACAGTCCCATCTTTAATGCACTGGACTAGGAAACGCGATCGCATGAAGCCTTGACAATTGCCAATTAGCAACGGGCGATCGAACTCAATCCAGATGCTGTGCAAGCCTAGTATCGGTTTAGCGATCGAGAATAACCCCGATTGTATCCCAAACTACTACAAATTCCTAGAGCTACTACCCCGATCGCCCAGAATTTTTGTTACAGCTATCCCAGCCTTTGGTTAGACAGGAGCAAATGGAAGAGACGATCGCCCCACCGGCGCGATCGAACAAAGGGCGATCGACCAACACGCGCGATCGGGTAAACTAGAAAGGTCGATCGGGCTTTGTCCCGTGCCATTGACTCAAAGCCCAATTTGTGCATTAGAGTGCATTACTGGACTGAACACACAGAATTAACTTAAAGTCGATCGAGGTAATTCACTGCGATCGCCGCTTAAAAATAATCATTTCCTCAGCTTGCTTAAATTCTATATCAAACAAATCAAATACCACCTCTCTGCCCAAAAGTATTTCCTGGCAAAAATCTGTTTGCGCCCAAGCAACAGGCGCAGTAAAAATATGACCATCTAACTCTATTTCCACCTCTCGTAATAAATATTCAATACTGCCACCAACTCCTTCTGCTTTATTATTAATTTCTCCTTCCCCCTTAGCATAGCCTAAATCCCTTCCTAATTTCTTGGTGATTAAACTGAGTTCAGCGCCAGAATCAACAAGTATTTTAACTTTCACTGCGTTATGAGACTTCATTATTAACTCATACTTAGGTTGCCAATCGTGAGCTTTTAATGTCCTCATTCTCACAGGATAAAAGCGGATAGGTTCTACAAACTCGCTTTCAAATATACGCTCAATTACATAATCTAAGCTTGACAAGCTTGGATCGATACCACTCTTCATTTTGTCATAATCGCGATCGTGACTAATCACCCCTTTGTTAGTATAAGCGATCCACTCACCCCGATATATTTTCAACTCCCGGCGATGAGATTTATACCAATCATTAGCTGTAGGATATTCTGCTTCCATAATTATATGGTTTTTTTGTATTGTAGAAAATCATGTGTAGTGGAGTTAATCATATCTGCCCAAAAAAGTTCTCAAAAATAATTTACCCAGTGGCGATCGGGCTTTTATATTCCATCTTACTATATGAGGTAAGTTTTGGCCGATCGCCCTCACTCCACTCAAGCCGTCGCATTCCCAAGGATATCAGACTTGCGCCCCTCTGAGGAGGTTCCCACAAAACCAGGTATTATGTATGGCTGATCGCCCCCAAGCCCCAAACCACTAAATTTACCATAAATATTATCCCAAAAATAAACTCAGACGATCGAACTATCGGGCGATCGACCAACACGCGCGATCGGGTAAACTAGAAAGGGCGATCGGACTCCACCCCTGCTATTGACTTCAAGCCCAATCTATGCGTCAAAGTAAAAGACTATACTTGTCCGATCGAACAAATTAGCTTAAACTCGATATCTATCAAGTAAATTATTAATAGTAGAGGTTAACCGTGGATTTTCAGGAAGTACGGAGAGACATTGCTTTTCAATACCTCAAGGGCGAGGGGATAGAAGTTGGAGCGCTTCATGCTCCTTTGCAAGTCCCTGAAGGCGTCAAGGTTCATTACGTGGATCGAATGTCTGTTAGCGATTTGAGAAAGCAGTACCCAGAGTTAGGGGCGGTTGGTCTTGTAGAGGCGGACATTGTAGATAATGGGGAAACTCTGTCATCCATAGCCGATCGCTCTTGGGATTTTGCGATCGCCAATCACATGATAGAGCACTGTCAAAACCCGATCGGAGCTCTGGAAAACTTTTTGAGAGTTATCAAACCCGGAGGGCTGGTGTACATGGGCGTACCAGACAAACGCTATACATTCGATATCGATCGTCCTCTCACAACCCTCGACCATCTAATTCGGGACTACAAGGAAGGCCCGGAATGGTCTAGGCTAGGTCATTACGAAGAATACGTAAGGCTAGTTGACAAATTTCCTGAAGAACAGGTGGCCGATCGGATGCAGAATTTACTTGATATAGATTACAGCATCCATTTTCACGTTTGGACAGCAGAGACTTTCCCAGAATTGCTTGCATACTGTCAAAAAAATCTTTCTCACGGTTTTGAAATTGAATTATTACATGAAAACTTTGGGGAACTGATTGTGATTCTCAGAAAAATTGCAGCCCAAAAAATAAGTGACGAACAGTTATGATTTCTGGTTTCCAATAAAGTTCGATCTCAGTCTAAAAAACTAGATATGTTAAAAGCTAACTTAACCCGCAGCAAAACACAACTATGGAAGTTCTCGATTATTATATCAAGTCAGCACCCAGCAGCCAAAACGCACTAGATATTTTTAAAGGTGAGTGGGCATCTATGTTTCCCGGCAGTGCTGCCCTAGCAGCAGGAATAGTTCCGCTATTTGAAGACAACCGCGTCGCCTGGGCTATTGAGAAATTTAACGGAGTTGAAAGCAAGCATATTGTTGAACTCGGGCCGCTCGAAGCCGGACACACGTATATGCTAGAAAAACACGGCGCTGCTTCAATTACAGCAGTTGAAGCCAACAGCAGAGCCTACCTCAAATGCTTAATAGTCAAAGAAGTGATGGGACTTCAAAAAGCGCATTTCCTGTGTGGCGACTGTGTAGAATACCTGCGGTCAAGTCATAACAAATTTGATGTTTGCTTGGCTAGCGGTATTCTCTACCACATGGCTAATCCCGTTGAACTAATTTCTTTGATTGCCAAAGCATCAGACCAAGTATTTATTTGGACTCACTATTACGACGGCGATATTATCCACAAGCAACCCAATCTCAGTCCTAAATTTCCGGCGCAAGTAGCGACTGAGCATGAGGGATTCAAGTATACGGCATACCGCCAAGAATATCAAGTAGCGTTAGATTATGCAGGCTTTTGCGGAGGTAGCAGCGCCTTCAGCCACTGGATGAACCGCGAGGATATCTTATCTTGTTTGAAGTATTTTGGGTTAACAGAAATCGAAATTAATTTCGAGCAGCTAGATCATGTTAACGGGCCGTGTTTTGCATTAGTAGCAATGCGACCTCGTACTTTACAATCCTAATTTTTAGCAGCTACAGAGGGCGGAGTTTGAAAACAGAGAAATTTAGTGATAAATAACAATAAATCCGCCCCCTTGAAATCTACTAAACAACCAGACACAATTTTAATTGCTCGATTTTAGTTGGTCAGCTCGATCGTAAGCGACGGTTGCTTCATCAGCAAGTCCCTGTTTTGCAAGAACATCTCCTAATTTGCAATAAGCTGCATCAAAACTTGGGTTTAAGTAAACAGCGCGGCGGTAACATACGATCGCCCGATCGCATTTCTGTTGTTCTAGTAGCGTATTTCCCAAATTGAGATATTCCTCAGCAGTTGCTTTTTCCGGTTCCAAAATCAGCGCCGCGTACCAGCAATCAGCGGCATCTTCTGGCTTGCCTTGTTGGGAGAAGACTTTAGCCAAGTTGCGGTAAACGCCAGCAAAATTGGGTTTAATGGCGATCGCTTTTTGGTAAGATGCGATCGACTCTTGCCACTGTTGCTGCTGTGCATAAACTGTTCCGAGGTTCGCCAAAGCTTCAGCAAAATCAGGCTGAATTTCGAGAGCTTTCACATACCAAGACTTAGCCTCATCCAGTTGACCCTTAGCTTGGCAAATATTCCCCATAATCTTAATAATTGGAGCAAATTTGGGTTGAATCTTCAATGCTTGCTCGCAAACTGCGATCGCGTCTTCTAACTTTCCTTGAGCTAAATACAACTCTGCCAGTTGACTTAAGGGAACCGCTGCGCTCTCCATTTGTTGCAGTTGAGCCTGAACTTCGATGAGCTCCGACTTAGTTTGTGCGAGTTCTTCCTGAGTTTTTTGGTATTGAACCTGCCGGAGTTCAAGCTCTTCTTTAATTGGTTGCAGTTCTTCTTGAACTTGTTGCAGTTTAGTTGTAAATTGCTCAAATCCCCCTGCATTTTGGTGCAGTTTTGTTTCAGATTCCTCTAATTCTATTTGCATCTGGTACAGCTTAGATTGCAAATGCCAATATTGTGTTAATATCTGCGCTATTCGAGATTGAGATATAACTGAATCAACAGCCTGCCTCAGCTTGGGAATAAAGCGTTGAATCGTTAAATCTTCTACTTCATTGCGATCGTGATATTCCCAGTGCAGCCAAGTCCTAGGATTTTCCACCCCACAAGCCCAGCCTCTGATCAATTTCAGCTTCATCTCTTCTTGAGACTTAGTGTAGTAATGGTTGATTCGCAGCTTTTGGACTGAAGTTTTTTCAGCTATAGAAGAGCTTAACGGTTCCCTATTCTCTGTAACCGAAAACGTATCCTTACTAATTGGTATGAAAAAGTGAGGGCAGCTAGGGCGAAGGACTTGTTCGGTTCGCACAATGCTTTTGACATATTTATTACTGTCAAAATTATCTGCTGCTCGTTTAGTGAACTGCTCTATTTGTAGCCCTTCAGGTCTGATTTCGTGACCTGAAGAACCAAAAAATAACTGATTAACTCCGACACCTACTACCCCATCAAATTCTTTTAAAACTTCTTTTAAATCCTCCTTTTCGGTGGGGAAAAGAAATTCATCTAAATCAATGAAAGCGATCCAATCTGATTCTATTTTGTACGCACTGAGGCAATGTTCGTAGGCAGGTATTTGTCCTGGTGTTACTGGCCAATCGTGTAAAATTACTTCGCCTGATTTAAGGTATGGCTGAAGGATGTCTATAGTATTGTCGGTGCTGTTATTGTTGTATAAGTAAAATCTCTCAACCCCTACTATTTTATGAAACTCCAACCACTCAATTAGGTAGGGAGCCTCATCCTTCATAATCGCGCAAACACTGAGTTCACACTTGGCTCGGTCATTATGTGAGGGTGTGTGTGAGATGGTTTCTTTCCACTGGACGACTCCTATTTTTACGCGGGTTTCATCGGCTAACACTGCCTGGATAGATATCTCACATTCAGGAAACGTTCCCGTTATTTCCCATTCAGTCCCATAACCGCTATTTTCTGCTAACGGTACTCCCGGAAAAACTGCTGCTACATCTGGACGGTGATGATTTACAGGGATTTCGCGGATAACTTCATCGTCGCGAATTAACTGAACTTTAACGGCCGGAGATTTCTTCCCTAATATCCAACCCCCAATCCAAATATTACTGGGAGTTACCTGAGTTCCTAAAGTTGGAGAATCTATACTAAATCCCCACAGCAACCCTGGGTCTTCAGGAGAAATTAATGCCACTTCCTGAATATTCAAAAATTTTATTGGTTTTTGAGAAACTACTGCTGGCCAATGATGGGGATTATCGCGCCGCAGTGGCTCGCTATTCCAAGGGTCGAACGCAATCATTTTCTGCTTTAGCAAGTTGGGACGGAAGAAAAATTTGCACCGTTCGTTCAGCATCGCTGCCGCAAACGAGAATGTGCTATTTGAAATTGCCAAAACATCGCATTGGCTCAAAATGTAAAAATCTGGGTAGAAAGGTGCTTCCGGCAGTTCTACACCCAAATCTTTGACTGTTATCGGGTGATATTCTGCAAAATCTGCGATTACATCTTCAATTTCATCGCTAGCGATAAACAATACCGGCTCATCGAGAGTTTCCCAGAAACCATTCAGCCACTCTTTGTACCATCCACTAGGAGCAACAGTCAGATATGGCACCACTGTATGAACGCTTTTATAATCACCCCGACGCAAATGCAATCCTACAATTGTTTTACCTTTAGCACGCAAACGGTTCATAGCTTCCGCCATTTTTGCTTCGACTTCCGGTACAGGCTGGAACAGCGAGCTAAAATACTCTTTATGTCGCGCGTGATACTGCGTATGAAACTGAAAATAGCCGTGAAAGTCTACATTTTTAAACGGTTCCGGTGCATTAAGAATTGACGACTCCGAAAGTTTATAGGGCTGCGATTCCTCTCCAACTAGAGGTAATGGCCCAGAAATCGGCGGGTTGCTATGACCGAATAGATACTGACCTATCCAAGCTGGCGTTTCTACCCTGAGATTGTGTTCCAGTGCGTAGATTTTCAGGAACCCATACAAAAATATTTGATTTCCCAACCTACCCATATTCTCCATCCCAAGTACGGATGAAGTAATGACGGGTTTCTTCACATAAACAGCATCTCCCCAAGACGGGTGTGGCGTTGTTGTTGCTACCCGATGAAAACCTTGCCCCTCTAAAAACTCATCAAGTTGGTCGATTAAAACACAACCTTCATAAAGTTCTTCGTAATTAACTTCAGTATTAATGACCTCAACATATTTCAGCCAGTTAATTGACCCTTGCAAAGCCAAAAGTTCTGCCCCTTGGATATCTATATTTAAGATATTAAAGTCAGAGGGATTAATCTCTAGTTCTTGCAGCAACGTATCAAGTGTTTTTGACTGTACCGTTACTTGATGAGTTTCTGTAATGTGGGGATAAATCTCCTGATGGTGCTTCAATTGCAAAATAGAACTGCTTTGATCGAAAGAAGTAACGTGCAAATCTACCGTACCATTGCGATCGCTAATCGCACAGTTCGCTACTAGCACATTGGGAACAGCAGCCAAATTTGCCTGCAAGCGATCGAACACAACTGGGTTTGCTTCTACGAACAGCACATTTTGTGCACCCATTTGTTGGTAAGCGCTAATTTCTGTTCCTTCATGGGCACCAACATGAACAACGCCGCGCGGTGTAACGGAATGTTCTTGGCAAAGTTGTAGCAAATCCAGTTTACCGTCGGTTACTTCACCCAAAACATTTGTTTTGAATCGCTCGTTTACTGCCAAGAAATTACTATACTCAAAGTCTTCATATTCAGGCACAAAACTTGGCTTGTACTCTAATCCGTTTGGCAATATTTTAAATATTGAGTAACGGAATTTTTGTAAATACTCAAATGCTTCTTTTAATGTTTTTTGAGAATCGAGATAAGTCCCCCCATATTCAAATTGCAGATAATCTATTCTGCCTGTTTCTAGAAAATGCTTGGCTCCATAGAGTACATCTAATTCACCGCCTTCAACATCGATTTTGAGAAAATTAATCCTTTTAATTTCTTGCTGCTGGCAGTAAATATCGATAGTTGTTGTCACAACAGGAAAAGATTTGGGCGGATTAAAATTCCCTTGTTTCTCTACTTCTACCCTACGGTAAAATGTACTTAAAACAGACAGGTCTTCGTAGTGATAAAATGTCTTTATTTCTTGTTTCTGCCCTAAAGCAAGATTCAAGGGCATGACTTTGCCACTAGGGATTTTTTCAGCTAGATTTTGCAGCAGTTTTTGATATACATTAGGGATTGGTTCAAACAGGTGAATTTCTACATCAGGCCCTTGATTCAACACTTCTTGTGTCCAATCCCCGGCATTCGCCCCTACGTCGAAAACCACCTGATTTGCATTAATAAACCTGGAAATTACTTGACTTTCACCGCTGCTTTGAAGTAGGACATTTGTTAATTTTTTAGTTGCTTCATGATGAGGGGGCAACACTGGTTCTGGTTGAAGTTCAACCGATTTTCCCAATAATTTTTCCTCCCATGCCTTAGTATTGACATCTTGACAATACCGAGCAACAACAGCTTTGGCTCGCTCTGGTACAGAAATTATAGCGTCTTCAAATATAACAGTGTATCGGCTCCTGCCAGCCGACAATGTAGCGATAATTTCATTCATCCCCGGCCACTGTTCTATACGGTGAGGACTTGGCGGGGGAGACAAAAACAGTCGGGCATCGTCAATTAGTATAAAGTGTTCCCATTCAGAATTATTGATAATTTGCAACTCTTCCAGCAGCGGACACTCATCATTTTCTCCAGCAGTCCCGCCACCCATCCAATGAGCATCTAACCAAAAAAGAGCTGGTTCCTTGAGTTGAGGGACAACTAATTTAAGCTGATCTTTTGTATGACCCCACAAAAAATCTATATTTTTTACATGGCTGTAAGCAGTGGATGTAGCTTCGTATATGTGCTTAGCAAATTCTATTGTGAATACTTTCTGGAAATGCTCGGCTGCCCACACAGATGTGCCACCTTGAAAAGTCCCCGTCTCTACAAATGTGGGTAAATTATATTCATTTTTCAGCACCAGCATTAGCTGTTTGCAATCTCCCAAACCCATTTCACTTACTCCTGTGTGTATTTTATCAAAACTAACAATAAATTGTAGAAGCCAACTGATTGATTTCTTTATTTAGCAAAAAGCTAATTACCCAAAAAAGCAGCAAGCTTTATCCAAAAAATGACTCAAACATTAGCCGTTATGGCTCCACCACTCTCGGCGATTGGCATTATACCACTCATTAGCCGTTGCATATTCTGCCATCATATTTTCACCCCAGAATTTTCCCTCAAACCATCCTCGCCTCCACCATCATCCGCACTACATCGGGCATCCTGTACTTTGCCTCCCATCCCAACTTTGCCTTTGCCTTACCCGGATTTCCATTCCCAACTGCAATCTCCGTCGGTCTGTAGAGACTCGCATCAGTTACCAAATGTTCCTGCCAATCCAAGCCCGCAGAAACAAAAGCCGATCGCACAAACTCCTCCAAAGGATAACTTACACCCGTAGCAATGACATAATCATCCGGTTCATCCTGCTGCAACA